>Ga0207655_1000411_pt1 | contig 59041 bp, 57 predicted proteins | sample KBSM44metaG_FD_184398 | JGI IMG/M metagenome (GOLD analysis project Ga0207655, IMG submission 184398) | Miscanthus rhizosphere microbial communities from Kellogg Biological Station, Michigan, USA - KBS M4-4 metaG (SPAdes) (version 2) | ecosystem: Host-associated > Plants > Roots > Rhizosphere >...
ATGGACAATGCCAATACAAAGCTGGAATTTGACATTGTCACAGTTGGCGATTTATTTTGAAGGCCGCCTCGATAAAGTGATGACGTTGTAGTGATTTTTAACGTGACACAGAATTATGAATGCTCTCACACAGCCACTGGATCGGTCAACCGATCCTTAACTGATCGGCATTAGGCTGACGCCCGCTTCTTTTTTATCATTTTTACTGAAGTACCCACCACTCGCGTGAGCAGGCTTTGCCTTCCGGGCAACTTTTGCAGCTCCCGCTCAGGCATGCCGATGCGTCCTCGGCGATGCGTTTCGCACGGCCCATTGCCTCCATGCGCATCAGCATGGCATCAATCATCGGGCGCGGCGTATGCAACGCCTGGCTGAGCTGCTGCGCATCCATTCTCCCCTGTAATGCCAGCATGTCCCGCAGTTCAATCAATGACGCCATCGTCTTCCCCTTAGTGACAGTCGCCCGCCGGGCTGCTGCAACAGCTGTCGACGGTTTTTCGCGTCGCCAGCAGATTCACGTTGACCCGGCTGCGGGCGCGGCGTAACAGACCGATAACCACCACGTTAAACAGCAGTACCGCCAGAATGCAGGTCAGGCTGTAGCGTGGATGCTGGTGGAAGCTGGACACCTGATAGAACAGCGTCGACAGCGAATAGGCGATATTCAGCCCCCACAGCACCGAGAAGCCCATCCAGCCGCGGCTCGATTCGCGGGCAATCGCGCCCATCACCGAGATGCAGGGAATATAGAGCAGAACGAAAATCAGGTAGCTGTAGGCGGCGGCTGCGCTGCCAAATTTGCTGCTCATCACGCCCATCGCCCCGGTAGCCATTTCCCCGTCACCTTTACTGGCTTCAATTGGGTTGGCCAGTACGCTCAGGCTGAACGTGTCTTTCAGGCTCTGCCAGGTCTCTTCTGCCGCGCCGCCCAGCTCATCCAGAAGATTAAATTCCGCTGGGTTAAACGCTTCCTGCTGGATATCTTCGGCGGTGTAGAGCGTGTTCAACGTCCCGACGACCACTTCTTTCGCCATCGCGCCGGTGAACAGCCCGACGGTGGCCTGCCAGTTGTCTTCATGCACGCCAATTGGCTTGAACAGCGGGGTGATGACGCGGCTGACCGAGGCCAGAGCGGAATCGTTGATGTTGTCTGCCGCCTGGCCGCTGAGGGTAAAGCTGTTCAGCGCGCTGAGGAAAATACTGACAATCACAATGACTTTACCGGCGCGCAGTACGAAGCCTTTCAGGCGCTGCCAGGTCTGAATAATCAGGCTTTTCAGATGCGGAACGTGATAAACCGGCAGCTCCATCACGAACGGTGAGGCTTCCCCACGCATGATGGTGTGTTTGAGCATCAGCCCGGTGAGGACAGCCATCACAATACCGAGCACGTACAGCGAGAACACCGCCAGCGCGCCATCCTGGCCAAAGAAGGCCGCCGCAAACACTGCGAAAATCGCCAGGCGCGCACCGCAGGACATAAACGGCGCCATCATGATGGTCATCAGGCGTTCACGCGGGGCATCCAGAGTACGCGCCCCCATCACCGACGGGACGTTACAGCCGAAGCCCACAATCAGCGGCACGAATGATTTCCCTGGCAGGCCGAGGGACTGCATCAGGCGGTCCATCACAAAGGCCGCGCGGGCCATATAGCCGGAATCTTCGAGGAACGACAGGAACAGGTACATCATGCCAATCTGCGGCACCAGCGGCAGGACGGTGTTGATCCCGCCGCCTATCCCCTGAGCGAGGAAAATGGTTAGCCATTCAGGGAAGTGCAGGGTCGCACCCACCCACTGAATACCGTGAATAAAGATGGCAACCGAACCAGCGTCAAAAATCGGCTGCAGTGCGCCGCCGATGTTGATAGCCAGCAGGAACATCAGGTACATCACAAACAGGAATACCGGCAGGCCGAGGAAACGGTTGAGAATGATTTTATCGACGGCGGCGGTGAAACGGCTCGGTTCGGCGGTCAGGGTGTTGCTCACCACATCGCACACGGCGGCGATCGACTGATAACGGGCGTCGGCAATGTGCAGCGCCGGGTCATCCATTTCTTCATGCAGGCGATGCGTCACGGCATCGAGCTGCTGCTGTGCGGCGTCTCCGGCGTAGGCCAGGCTGTAGATATCGCCTTCAAGCATTTGTAGCCCCAGCCAGCGGCGCTGCTTGAGCGGCATCTCCTGTGGCATCACTTTCGCCAGACCCTCGGCCTCACGCAGCAACGGCTGCGCATAATGCACCAGCTCTAAATCATCATTAGCCTGGTGGCGGTCAAGGGTCATTTTCAGTGCTTCAATGCCACGCCCACGGGTGGATACCAGCGGGATAACCGGGCAACCGAGGCGTTTCGACAGCGCGTCGACTTCAATGCGGATTTGCTGTTTCTCTGCGATATCCAGCATGTTCAGCGCTACCACGCAGGGAATGCCGAGTTCCAGCAGCTGGAGCGTCAGATACAGATTGCGTTCGAGATTCGAGGCATCGACCACGTTGATCAGCAGGTCGGCGTCACCGCTCAGAATATAGTGACAGGCAATCTGCTCATCTAAAGAGGTTTGCGAAGAGATGGTGGTCAGAGAGTAGGTGCCCGGCAGGTCAACCAGCGTCACCTGACTGTCGGTGGTGTTGAACTGACCTTCTTTACGCTCAACCGTTACGCCTGACCAGTTGCCTACGCGCTGACGCGCCCCGGTCAATTGATTAAATAAGGTTGTCTTCCCGGAGTTAGGATTGCCAATCAGGCCAACGGTTAATTTCTTCATTTTCTAAAACTCGCTATGTCTGGCGGGAATTAACGGGTAAGCGCTTCAATCTCAATTAATGCCAGGTCTTTCTTACGTAATACCAGGCTGACGCGACGGGTTTCGATATGCACCGGATCGCCAAGCGGGGCGACGCGAACCACATGAAAAGACGAACCCGGCAACATGCCGAGCGAAAGTAATTTCTGCCGATAAGCCGGGCTGATGTCGCGTGAGAACCCGGTAATCTTCCACGTACTGTCAGGAGTGAATTGCATATGGCCTGCTTGGGTCGCTAATTTTGTAGAGTATAAAATATCAACAGCGACGATGATAATGAGAATGGTTTCCACCTTCAATCAATAAAATGTGAGCGGATGTTCAGTTTGTTGAATAATTCACGGGAAGTTGATGTGGCTCAATATTACTGCTGAGAGGTGTGTTTGCTAAAAAGCAGAGTTGTTATCAAAGTGAAAATAAATAGGCGGATAATTTAAGAGTAAAAGCCCTCTGAAAATAGAGGGCCTGAGAAGGACAAGCTTATTTTTTCTTCATTGCCGCAGCAAGCGCGTCCATCATTGCGCTGTTACCGGCAGGCTGCGCGTCACGACCGCGAGGTTTCGCCGCTTTGGCCGCCGGGCGGGCGTTCTGTTCACGACCGCCACCGCTGCCACGACGTGTGTTGCTGTCGCCAGGCTGCTCGTCCAGACGCATGGTCAGGGCGATACGCTTGCGCTGCAGATCGACTTCCATCACTTTGACCTTCACGATGTCGCCCGCTTTCACCACGGTGTGTGGATCTTCGACGAACTTGTCGGCCAGGGAAGAGATGTGAACCAGGCCATCCTGATGCACGCCGATATCCACAAACGCACCGAAGTTGGTCACGTTGGTGACTGCGCCTTCCAGCACCATGCCCGGCAGCAGATCGTTCATGGTTTCCACCCCGTCAGCAAACTGCGCGGTTTTGAACTCCGGACGCGGGTCACGGCCTGGTTTTTCCAGCTCTTTGATGATGTCGGTCACCGTCGGCAAACCAAAACGCTCGTCGGTAAAATCGACGGCTTTGACGTCGCGCAGCGCGCTACTGTTGCCCATCAGGTCACTCAGCGCCTGCTCGGTCGCCGCCAGAATGCGCTCGACTACCGGATAGGCTTCCGGGTGAACGGTGGAGGCATCGAGCGGATTATCGCCGTGGTTAATACGCAGGAAGCCCGCGCACTGTTCAAAGGCTTTTGGCCCCAGGCGGCTGACTTTCAGCAACTGCTGACGGTTCTGGAACTGACCGTTCTCATCACGCCAGCTGACAATGTTCTGCGCCATCATTCGTGTCAGGCCCGCTACGCGGGTCAGCAGCGGCACGGAGGCAGTATTCAGGTCAACGCCTACGGCGTTCACACAGTCTTCGACCACCGCGTCCAGCTTACGCGCCAGCTGGCTCTGGCTGACGTCGTGCTGATACTGGCCGACCCCGATTGATTTCGGGTCGATTTTCACCAGCTCTGCCAGCGGATCCTGCAAGCGACGGGCGATAGACACCGCCCCACGGATAGAGACGTCGAGGTCCGGGAACTCCAGCGCTGCCAGTTCCGACGCGGAGTACACCGACGCCCCGGCTTCGCTGACAATCACTTTTTGTGCGGTCACTTTCGGGAACTGCTTCTGCACGTCGAGGAAGAAACGCTCGGTTTCACGTGACGCGGTGCCGTTGCCGATAGCCACCAGCTCCACGTTGTGTTTCTCGCACAGCGCAGCCACCGCGACAGCCGCTTTCGCCGTCTGACCGGTGTGCGGATAGATGGTGTCGGTAGCAACCAGCTTGCCGGTGCCGTCAACTACCGCCACTTTAACGCCGGTACGCAGGCCAGGATCGAGGCCCATTGTGGCGCGCAGGCCCGCTGGCGCGGCCATCAGCAGGTCGTGCAGGTTACGGGCAAAGACGTTAATCGCTTCGTCTTCTGCGCGTTCACGTACGGTGCCCATCAGTTCGGTTTCGAGGTGCATCAGCACCTTGATACGCCAGGTCCAGCTCACCACGCCTTTACGCCAGCTGTCTGCCGGGGCGTTGTTCAGACGTAGGCCGAGGTGATTAATGATAATGTGCTCGCCCTGGCTCTCTTTCGGCGGCTCGTCGAACTGCGGGTCGGCATTCAGCGACAGTTGCAGAATGCCTTCGTTACGGCCACGGAACATCGCCAGCGCGCGGTGAGACGGCACGGTCGCAATCGGTTCGTGATGGTCGAAGTAATCACGGAATTTCGCGCCTTCTTCCTCTTTGCCGCTGACCACAACGGCCACCAGATGGGCGTTCTTCCACAGATACTCACGCACTTTCGCCAGCAGCTGTGCGTCTTCGGCAAAGCGCTCCATCAGGATGTAGCGCGCCCCGTCGAGGGCGGCTTTGGTGTCGGCCACGCCGTTGTCAGCATTGATGTATTTGGCGGCTTCGTCTTCTGGCGTATGCGACGGCTCGTTCCACAGCAAATCGGCCAGCGGCTCAAGGCCTGCTTCAATCGCGATTTGTCCCCGGGTACGGCGCTTCGGTTTATACGGCAGGTAGAGATCTTCGAGCTCGGTTTTGCTCAGGGTGCCCTTGATGGCTTTGGCCAGCTCATCGCTCAGCTTGCCCTGTTCGTCGATGGACTTGAGGATCGACTGACGACGCTCTTCCAGCTCACGCAGATAGCCAAGACGCGTTTCCAGGTTACGCAACTGGGTGTCGTCCAGACCGCCGGTGACTTCCTTACGATAACGTGCAATAAACGGCACGGTGTTCCCTTCATCAAGCAGGCGAACGGCAGCGGCTACCTGTTCGTTTCTGGCCTGAAGTTCACCCGCAATAATGCGGCAGAGCGAATCATTCATCATGGCTTTATTTCATCTTTAGGGTCGAAAATCAGGGGATAGTTATACGGATCGAACGGCAAAATTGCCAGCCGTTCGGGTCCGTAATCAGAGAGTTCCAGGCGGGTCACTTCACATATTCGATCTCATTGACGTACCAGCTGGCTTCACCGCCCGGCGTCTGAACGACGGCCAGGTCGCCAACCTCTTTTTTCAGCAGCGCGCGGGCCATGGGTGAATCAATCGAGATGTAATCTTTGCGGCCAAAAATCTCGTCATAGCCGACGATGCGAAAGCGTTTGGTGTCGCCATCGTCATTTTCGATTTCCACCCACGCGCCAAAGAAGACTTTGCCTTCCTGCTGCGGTGAGTAATCGACAATTTTTAAATTTTCCAGGCACTTGGTCAGATAGCGAACCCGACGGTCGATTTCACGCAGCCGCTTTTTATTGTACTGATAATCAGCGTTTTCACTGCGATCGCCCAGGCTTGCCGCCCAGGTCACTTTTTTGGTGACCTCTGGGCGTTCTTCACGCCAGAGGTAATCCAGCTCTTTCTTTAATTTCTCGTACCCTTCACGGGTGATTAGCGGCGTTTTCATTGTAATGCTACCTTGTGACTACCTTGTGCTTGCGCACATTTTGCCTCATAGAATTCGACAGATGGTTAAAAAATAGTTTTCTGTGATGAAATGTACAGATAAGCTGCTGTTAAATATGCTTTGTAACAATTTCGGTTAGAATTTATACCAGATTTAGCTGGAGCGTAGCGTACGCTTTTTTGAGAATACGCACTCATAATTGTTACGAACCTTCTGGGAGTACACACAATGCAAGAGAATTATAAGATTCTTGTTGTAGATGACGATATGCGCCTTCGCGCGCTGCTTGAACGTTATCTGACTGAACAAGGCTTCCAGGTTCGAAGCGTCGCCAACGCCGAACAGATGGACCGCCTGCTGACCCGTGAATCTTTCCACCTGATGGTGCTGGATTTAATGCTGCCTGGCGAAGATGGACTCTCTATCTGCCGCCGTCTGCGCAGCCAGAGTAACCCGATGCCGATTATTATGGTGACGGCGAAAGGGGAAGAAGTTGACCGTATCGTGGGCCTGGAAATTGGCGCCGACGATTACATTCCAAAGCCGTTTAACCCGCGTGAACTGCTGGCCCGTATCCGCGCCGTGCTGCGTCGTCAGGCTAACGAACTGCCGGGCGCGCCGTCACAGGAAGAAGCGGTCATTGCCTTCGGTAAGTTTAAGCTGAACCTCGGCACCCGTGAGATGTTCCGTGAAGATGAGCCTATGCCATTGACCAGCGGTGAGTTTGCGGTGCTGAAAGCGCTGGTAAGCCATCCGCGTGAGCCGCTGTCTCGCGACAAGCTGATGAACCTGGCGCGTGGCCGGGAATACTCGGCGATGGAGCGTTCAATCGACGTACAGATTTCTCGCCTGCGTCGCATGGTTGAAGAAGACCCAGCGCATCCGCGCTACATTCAGACCGTGTGGGGTCTGGGCTACGTCTTCGTGCCGGACGGTTCTAAGGCATGAGGCGAATGCGCTTCTCACCACGAAGTTCATTTGCCCGCACGCTGCTTTTAATCGTCACCTTGCTGTTCGTCAGCCTGGTGACGACCTATCTGGTGGTCCTGAACTTCGCGATATTGCCGAGCCTGCAGCAGTTCAACAAGGTGCTGGCGTACGAAGTCCGTATGCTGATGACCGACAAACTGCAGCTCGAAGACGGCACCCAACTGGTGGTGCCGCCAGCATTTCGGCGTGAGATTTACCGCGAGCTTGGCATTTCGCTCTATTCCGATGAAGCGGCGGAAGATGCCGGGCTGCGCTGGGCGCAGCATTACGAATTCTTAAGCCAGCAGATGGCGCAGCAATTGGGTGGTCCAACGGAAGTGCGCGTTGAGGTCAACAAAAGCTCGCCGGTGGTGTGGCTGAAAACCTGGCTGTCGCCCAACATTTGGGTGCGCGTGCCGCTGACTGAAATTCATCAGGGCGATTTTTCGCCGCTGTTCCGCTACACCCTGGCGATTATGCTGCTGGCCATTGGGGGGGCGTGGCTGTTTATCCGTATTCAGAACCGACCCCTTGTCGATCTCGAACATGCGGCTTTGCAGGTAGGGAAAGGGATTATTCCGCCGCCGCTGCGTGAATACGGCGCGTCGGAAGTACGTTCGGTGACCCGTGCCTTTAACCATATGGCAGCAGGCGTGAAGCAGCTGGCGGACGACCGCACGCTGTTGATGGCAGGCGTTAGCCATGATTTGCGTACGCCGCTAACCCGTATTCGTCTGGCGACGGAGATGATGGGCGAACAGGACGGTTATCTCGCCGAATCCATCAACAAGGATATCGAAGAGTGTAACGCCATCATTGAGCAGTTTATCGATTACCTGCGCACCGGCCAGGAAATGCCGATGGAGCTGGGCGATTTAAACTCGGTGCTGGGTGAAGTGGTGGCGGCGGAAAGCGGCTACGAGCGTGAAATTGAAACCGAGATGCAGCCCGGAGAAATCCCGGTGCGGATGCATCCGCTGTCAATTAAACGTGCGCTGGCAAACATGGTGGTCAACGCCGCGCGTTACGGCAACGGTTGGATCAAAGTCAGCAGCGGGAGTGAACCTAACCGCGTCTGGTTCCAGGTCGAAGATGATGGTCCGGGCATCCAGCCGGAGCAGCGGAAGCATCTGTTCCAGCCATTTGTTCGCGGGGATAGCGCTCGCAGTACCAGCGGAACGGGTCTCGGTCTGGCCATTGTGCAGCGTATTATCGACAACCATAACGGTCTGCTGGAAATTGACACCAGCAAACGGGGCGGGTTGTTGATTCGCGCCTGGTTGCCGGTGCCGGTGATGCGGTCGTCTGGCAGCAAAGAGAGTTAAAAAAAACGTTAAAAAAAGCCCGGCAGCGCGAAACGCGTGCCGGGTTTTTTATTGCTAGCCGCGGCTTACCGCTTCGGGCCCGCCTCTACCAGTGCGGCGCCTGCTGGCGTATCGGTGTACTTCTCAAAGTTTTCGACGAACAGCTTCGCCAGCGCGTTGGCTTTTTCCTGCCACTGTTCCGGTGACGCGTAGGTGTTACGCGGGTCCAGAATATGGGTGTCCACGCCCGGCAGTTCGGTCGGGATTTGCAGGTCAAACATCGGCAGGGTAAAGGTTTCGGCGTTATCCAGCGTACCGTCGAGAATGGCGTCGATAATCGCACGCGTATCTTTAATCGAGATACGTTTGCCGGTGCCGTTCCAGCCGGTGTTCACCAGGTAGGCCTGTGCCCCGGATGCCTGCATACGTTTCACCAGCACTTCAGCGTACTGCGTCGGGTGCAGCGACAGGAACGCAGCGCCAAAGCAGGCGGAGAAGGTAGGCGTTGGCTCGGTGACGCCGCGTTCAGTACCGGCCAGTTTGGCGGTAAAGCCAGACAGGAAGTGGTACTGCGTCTGGTTGGCCGTCAGGCGCGAAACCGGGGGCAGCACGCCAAAGGCGTCGGCGGTGAGGAAAATGACTTTAGTCGCATGACCCGCTTTCGACACCGGCTTCACAATGTTGTCGATGTGGTAAATCGGGTAGGAGACGCGGGTGTTTTCAGTTTTCGAGGCATCGTCGAAATCGATGGTGCCGTCGGCCAGGACGCTGACGTTTTCCAGCAGCGCATCGCGGCGGATCGCGTGATAGATATCCGGCTCCGCTTCTTCGGACAGGCGGATCGTTTTCGCGTAGCAGCCACCTTCGAAGTTGAACACGCCGTCATCATCCCAACCGTGTTCGTCATCGCCAATCAGGCGGCGTTTCGGGTCGGTGGAGAGGGTGGTTTTGCCGGTACCGGAGAGGCCAAAGAACACCGCGACATCGCCTTTTTCACCGACGTTTGCCGAGCAGTGCATCGAAGCGATGCCTTTCAGCGGCAGCAGGTAGTTCATGATAGAGAACATACCCTTCTTCATTTCACCGCCGTACCAGGTGCCGCCAATCAGCTGTACGCGTTCGGTCAGGTTGAAGGCCACGAAGTTTTCGGAGTTCAGGCCCTGCTGCTGCCAGTTCGGGTTAGTGCATTTCGCGCCATTCATCACCGTGAAATCTGGCTTGAAGGTTGCCAGCTCTTCGTCGGTTGGGCGAATGAACATGTTTTTGACGAAGTGTGCCTGCCAGGCCACTTCCGTAATAAAGCGCACGCACAGACGGGTGTCGGCGTTTGCGCCACAGTAAGCATCGACAATAAACAGGCGCTTACCTGAGAGTTGTTGGGTGACGAGTCCTTTGAGTTGCTGCCAGGTTTCCGGGGAGAGTGGTTTGTTGTCGTTCTTGCCTTTGCCTTTATCAGCCCACCACACGGTATCGCGGGTGGTGTCATCACGGACAATATACTTATCTTTCGGCGAACGGCCGGTAAAAATACCGGTGTCGACAGCGATAGCACCGAGATTCGTCAGAACGCCGCGCTCGTACCCTTCCAGATTGGGGTTGAGCTCTTCCTTAAATAAGGTGTCGTAATCGGGGTTGTAGACGATTTCCTGGACGTCGTTGATACCATAAGCCTTGAGATCCTGCGGGGTTATACCTTTAACACGCATGTCACTGCTCCTTAGCCAAGATGTACTGCCAATGATTGTAGGGTTGTTTAGGGGTTTTAGACCGCGACCAGGCTCATAGATTTGCGTATCCGGACTCTCGTCAAACTAACGGAAAACACGGTGACTCCTGTCACGAGGCGAGACAGATTATGGCAGGAAACGTTTTTGAGTGGGGGGAAATGTTCTTAAACGGTTAATAAATGGTTTAATGAACTGGTGGAATGTGAATGTAATCGCATTCCTGAAAGAAAGTTACGGAAGAGTTACAGCGAGAATCGATTCATGTCTCGGTCATTAATCTGAAACCGGACGAAAGGGTGTGCGTATTCTTCGGCTCTGTACGAAAATGCAGCTTTAATTAACAGGGTAGCTGCGATGAATAATGAAAGTGGATATTCCCCCGCGAGCCGGGCAGCGGTTTTGCTCGTTGGCACGGTACTGGGCATCCTTTGCTACCTGCTGGCACGGCATCATCAGCTTACGGCAGATACCGATACTAATTTTTGGTCATTTGCGGTCATTATAATGGCAGTACCTGCCACCGTGATGACCACCACCGCGTTTACCTCTTCGCGAAAACCGCTCCTTCTGAGACTTGCCACCCTGGTGGGCCTCTGGGGATTGTTGGCGCTGTTTGGCATCGCTGCCGGTTATCAGGATGCGCTCGCCAGCCTTGAGCGGTGGGATAGTCAGGGATGGTTTCTGACGTTTAGCGCGCAGCTGATGCTGATAGGCCTGCTGATACTCCCCTGGTTGCAATGGCGTTTTGAACCGGCTGAAGGCCAATCGTTTTACACGGTGTTCTATCACCGTAATGGGGTTAACGCCTTAACGCTGCTGGCGGTGGTTATTGCCAACGGCCTCTTCTGGTTGATTTTGCTTTTGTGGGCAAAATTGTTCGAGATGGTCGATATCACGCTGTTTAACAAAATCTTCTTTGATTCCGGATGGTTCTTTGCAGTGGTAACGGGGGCGATATCTGCGCTGACGGTTATCCTGACGCAGCATCAGGCAAAGCGGATGGCGGCTATCCAAAACCTGTTGACGCTGCTTGCCAGCTGGCTGTTACCTTTACTGTCTCTGCTCACGCTGTCGTTCATTGTGGTACTACCGTTTGTGGGGCTGGAGAGGCTTTCTCACCAACTTTCTGCCGCAGGGTTACTGAACTGTCTGGCGCTAATGTCACTCTTTTTAGTCGTCATCGTTTTCGGCCCGGAACGCAATGTTCAGCGCTATCCATCAGGCCTGCGCTATCTCATTTACGCATCTATTCTGGTGCTGCCGTTGTATGCCCTTTTGGCGTCATGGGCACTTTGGCTGCGCGTCGATCAGTACGGATGGACACCTGAACGCCTGTACGCGGTGCTGATCACCTGCATTACGCTCGTCTGGACAATCGGCTACTGCGTGAGCCTGCTGTTTAACCGACATGACCCTTTTAGATTGCAGGATAAAGTGGTGCCTGGCGTCTTTCTTCTGATGCTGATTTTTCTCATCTTGCTCCGTACCCCGCTGCTGGATGTGTGGAAAATTAGCGTAAACGACCAGATGTCTCGCTATCAGTCGGGCAAGATAAAGGCGGAGCAGGTCAGCCTCTACCTGATCAGCCAAGCGGGTAAGCGTGGTCAGCAGGCGCTGCAAACGCTACAGCAGGACGAGAAATTTATGGCCACGCCTCAGCGCAGACAAGAGTTGAACATGTTATTAGCGCCACGCGGAAAGATGGACAGCGCGGTGACTCAGGCGCAGCTAAAGGACAACGTTGACGTGATGCCTGCGGATGTACACCCGGACGCGCAACTGTGGGTTGCCATCGGAAAAGAACAATATCTCTCTATGGCCTGCCTGCGGAGTAAGGAGGAGTGCCTGCTGGTCAGTCAGGATCTCAATCACGACGGGCAGCCTGAGTGGGTGCTGTATCAATTTACTCAGGGAACAGCCGTTATCTACAGGCATACGGCTCAGGGATGGACAATGGCGGGGGAATCCCGGAAATTCCCGAAATCGTTAACCAAGGATGAACTGCTCAATGCGTTGGGTCAGAACAAGGTGCTCACAGTGAAAAAGGAGTGGGACGATCTCTCCATTTTTGGCGAGCGGATGAAGGTTGATTATTACGATACCGGTGAACGGTAGTGTTCAAAAGCTCCCTTTCCGGGAGCTTTTGCTTTTCTGATCTCTGATCAATGTACCTGCGGATCCGCCGGGGAAGCGTTGTTACGGATCTCGGCGATATCCATCGCGTTGAACACGTAATGGCTGCCGCAGTAGTCGCAGTTCATGTCGATTTCGCCGTCGTCGGCCAGAATGCTGTCCACTTCTTCATCCGGCAGCGTTCGCAGCGCATCGGCGCAGCGTTCACGGGAGCAGGTGCACTTGAATTCGACCGTCTGAGGATCGTAAACCGTCACTTCTTCTTCATGATACAGACGCCACAGCACGTCGTTGGCTGGCAGGCCAAACAGCTCTTCGGCTTTGATGGTGTCGGTCAGGGTTGCCAGGTGCTCAAAGTCCGCCGCCTGCGCATTCTGCGCGGGCATCACCTGCAGCAGAATTCCGCCCGCCGCCATTTTGCCTTCGTGCTCGCCGGTACGAATGATCAGACGCGTCGGCAGCTGTTCTGAACGCAGGAAGTAATCTTCCAGGCACGCCGCCAGCGTATCGCCTTCCAGACCGACGACGCCCTGGTAGCGCTCGCCTTCTTCCGGCGCAATGGTGATAACCAGATAGCCGTTACCGACCAGCGTTTTCAGATCCGCATTTTCCGGGATATCGCCCTGAACACGCGCCACACCGCGAAGCTGTTGATTGTTGTTACCGTTGATCACCGCCAGCGACATTGGGCCATCGCCCTGCAACTGCACGGTGATGTCACCGGCAAACTTCAGGGTTGCGGTTAGCAGGCTGGTGGCCACCAGCAGCTCGGCCAGCACGTTTTTAACCGGCTGCGGATAGGTGTGGTTGGCGAGCACCTGCTCCAGCGTTTCGGAGACGGTGACCAGTTCGCCGCGTACGGCCACGTTTTCAAACAGATAGCGGTGCAATTGATCGTGTTGAATCATCATTTTCTCTCTTAAGGGAACGGTTACTCACTGTTCCCATGTTTAAATCTCATCAGGTCGCGGCGCTCTTTTTTATCAGGGCGACGGTCCGGGTGCGGCATGGTCAGCGCGTTCAGCTTGCGGGCCACGGCCATTTTTTCCCGTTTTTCGATACTTTCGGCGGTCTCTTCATACAGCAACACGGCTTCGGTCGCCGGGCGTCGCTGTTCGGTGATGGCCTTAACAATCACCGTTCGCTCATCGTTGCCCTGACGCAGCGTCAGCGTGGCGTTCATTTCCACCACTTTGCTGGGCTTGCTGCGCTGTCTGTTGTAATGCACCTTACCGCCTTCCACCATCTCACGTGCAACCGCACGGGTTTTGTAAAAGCGGGCCGCCCAGAGCCACTTATCGAGCCGGACGGCATCAGTGGGCTTCTCTTTCATGGCTTCTCCTTCACCGGATCGCAGGGATCAGGCGACGATAATCATTCAATGCCGGGTGACGCTGATACTGCTTTTCCGCGATACCAGAATCGGGATTGGTGACGCCGAGACAGTAACGGATCCCGAATAACGCCGCGGCATCAAGAATCGGTTCGCTGTCGTCAATAAACAGCGTTCTGTGCGCTTCCAGCGTTGTTTCTTCGGCCACAGCCTGCCACAAGCGCTGATCTTCTTTCGGATAACCAAATGTGTGGGTCGAAAGTAATAAATCAAGGTGTGATGCCAGACCGGTATGTTCCAGCTTCACCGCCAGGTTGTGCGGATGTGCGTTGGTCAGCAAAATGCGGCGTTTACCACAGGCTTTCAGCGCATCAAGAAACGGCACGGTGTCATCACGCAGCACGGCCCGTGGCCCTTGCTCGGTGGTCATGGCGCAAATATCCAGCCCCAGACGCTCGCTCCAGTAATCCAGACAGTACCAGTTTAGCGTATGCTGCACGGCGTGATATTCCTGACTGATGCGCGTGCGCGCGTCCTGCAGGCTGATGCCGTTTTGCGCGCCGTAGGTTTCAGGCACCAGCTGCTGCCAGAAATAGTTGTCGAAGGCGAGATCGAGAAGAGTGCCGTCCATATCCAGCAGAACGGTGTCGACCTCCTGCCAGGCAATGTCAAAATGCATAGTGCGTCTCCAGCCGGAAGAATGCGCGACAGGGTATCACACCGGTCGCGCGAGCGGGAGCAGGGCGGTTTAGCGGTCTGTGGGATCCTGATGCAGCAGATCCGTGGTGGTTAACAGCACCGGGTTGAGGCTCTCCTCGTAGTATTTATGAATATCCGCCATGCGCATACGGTGGCGCTGATAGCGGCGAATGGCCTGAATGCCGTTCCAGGCAAAGCATGCCAGCATCGCCAGCATCAACAGCGTAATGCTGATGTAGCGCCACAGCCCGGAACTGTCCGGCATGCGGTGCAGATCGATGTGTTTGGTACCGTTGGCATCGGTGTATAAGTTGGTGACAATCCCTTCGGCGGTAAACGGCGTATGCATCAGCATTCCCGCGAGGCGCTGAAATTCGCTCCACTGCTCATGCGCCGGATAGTCATACAGGCTAACTGACGGCCAAGGCTGTGACACCAAATCGCTGCCTTCATCACTGGCAATCAGGAAGCCGCCCGGTGCCGGGCTGTTCAGAGCCTGCGCCGCGCGTGCCGTTTCGCGCATGACGAACGGCGCGGTCGAGGTGGTGACCAGATTATCCAGGGACTCGGCGCTGACCGGGCGCAGCAGTACGTTCACCCCGTCCAGTTTCCCGGCGCTGGCGCGTTTGGTCAGCGTGTCCCAATCGCGGGTGTTCCCGAGGTTGACCAGCGCATTTTTCAGGCGTGCGCAGTCGTCTTCGGCAGAGCACAGATCTTGTGTTTTCAGTACGATATCAGCGAAATCATCCAGCAGTACCATCCCCGATTTTTGGATCGCAGAACGCAGCGCCGGGCTGACGCGAGAGCTGTCATCCGGGCTTGGGTGCAACTGACGATTCACCGCCTGCATCAGGGCCGTGGCTTTGGTCACGATATCCGATTCCGGCAGCGGCAACGGCGGCGCGTCGTTCCAGATAATCTGCGAGCAATCAAACGGCATATACGGCGAGTTTTGCTGCGCGGTCCAGGTCCCCTGCGAGTGGATATTACACATCCCGGTTCCGGAAAGGTGCAGCGTATCACCGACACGAACGCCCGCTTGCTCAAGCTGATTGACCGTTGTCGCCTCAATGGTTTGGGCGCCTTTCAGCCACGAAAGGGTAAATTTGAACGGCATCCCTAACGGCACGCTCATCCACAGCATCACCACAATCAGCAGTGCCCCGCTGGCGATAATGGCGCTGCGCAGCCAGTGCTGGAGAGGGAAATGCTTCACTTCGTTATGCAGCGACAGGAAGCGGCCCTGGCGCACCACGTGGCGGTCGAGATAAATGTCGATATCCGTCTGCTGGCCGAGGTCCTGGGCGATAAAAGGCTGCCAGTGACGCGGGTAAATCAGGTCGATAATGCCGAGCGAGATATTGTTGAGGTGTTCCTGGTCATTTTCGCCAAACAGGCCCCAGCGTTTCGGCGTGCCGCGCAGGCAGTGGATTTCACGCAGTGCAGTTTTAGACGGGGGCGCAAACAGGCCCCACAGGCCGAACACCAACAGCAAAATCGCGCCGCCGGTGACCCACGGGACAAACACTTCCGGCACCATCAGGGCGCAGAAAAAGAGCAGGAACGCGCCGACGACCAGCAGTGCTTCACGCAGGCCGTCCGGGCGACTCAGGGCATACTCTTCATGGGTTTCCTGGCGAATGTTCAGCAGTTCAATCTGCTCGCTTTCTTCACCGCGAATGGATGCCTGGGTCGACGGGCGTTGCTCCAGCGCAAAGCCTTTGGCTTCCTGCTTATGGTCGTGCAGGGTATGGCCGTTGAGGGAAATAACCAGCGGCAAAGAATCGGTATAGATAAGTTCGACCGCGTTTTCGTCGTTGATGTACTGTTCCCAGAAGGGGGGCAGATGAATTTCAACGGAGTCGAGGAAGTAGCGCCACTTATTCGGGTCTTCGGTGGTTATCCCGTAGCGGGTAATGGACTGGGTGACGCTATAGACCGTGTTACTTTGGGCATTGAGGGTCAGAACAGCGGGTGCCACAGTGGCACCGGAAGCGGGCACTTCCAGCGTAAGGCTCAGACTTTCGAGATAGCTTTCAACGGCAGCGCGTTCATCGCTGGTCAGTTTGCGCGTAGTAGCGCCAGTAAACGCATGCAGTCGGGGAAGACGCCGTTGCTGCGAGCGCTGTCGATAAAACCACCCTGCAAGCAATGCGCAGGCCAGCATAGCAGCGAGAAGAATCAAAAAGGTGCCCATGCTTTTCCCATCAAACTTATTCTTACAGGTTTCATCGGTTGCCCATTAACACAGAACGTGAGCCCGTAGTTAGCTATCGGCACGCATCACGCAGAACTTTAAAGACTTATTACGTTCTGACGCAACTTTTGAGCATAACAAAGGTCAATGCAAGCGAATATCAGCAAATTCTCAAAACCTTTGCAAGGGCTTGACTTTTTATCTAAAAAAGGGACTGATGCTGAAAGTTACATAGATGTAAATACACGACGACAGGAATTGCCTAAACTGTGCGGCATGTCGCACAATTACCCTGTTATCACAGCAAGCACAGGTCATCATGGATAAACCATTAACAAAACCCATCCTCCATCACGTTGAAACGGTCGCCCGTTCCCGACTGTTTACCGTAGAAAGTGTGGATCTGGAATTCAGCAATGGCGAGCGCCGCGTGTATGAACGGATGCGTCCTTCTACCCGCGAAGCGGTGATGATCGTCCCGATTGTTGATGACCATCTTATTCTGATCCGCGAATATGCGGTCGGCACCGAATCGTACGAGCTTGGTTTTTCGAAGGGGCTGATCGACCCCGGTGAAAGCGTATTCGAAGCCGCGAACCGCGAGCTGAAAGAAGAAGTCGGCTTTGGGGCCAATAACCTGACGTTTCTGAAGAAACTGAGCATGGCGCCGTCCTATTTCTCCAGCAAAATGAATATCGTGGTGGCGGAGAATCTTTACCCGGAATCGCTGCCTGGCGATGAACCTGAGCCGCTGCCGCAGGTGCGCTGGCCGCTGTCAGAGTTGTTAACCCTGCTGGATGATCCGGATTTCAATGAAGCCCGTAACGTGAGCGCGCTGTTCCTGGTCCGCGAATGGCTGAAAGAGCAGGGCCGGTTGTAATCATCGGGAAATAACAAAGGCGCCAGAGGCGCCTTTTTTGTCAGAACAGTTCGTGGGTTTCACCGTTGTCTATCAGGGTAGTCCCTACTTCACGCACCGACTGTTGGGTCGGCTGCGTGCCTTCGATAAAGTACTCTGCGCGACTGTTCCCGCCGTTCGCCAACTGCCCGGTGTAGCGGTCGATATTGACCGTTACCACGCCCGCTGGCGGCGTAAGTGGTTGTTCCGGTACGCCTTCCAGCGCTGCCTTCATGAACAAATCCCACGCTGGCTGAGCACTCTTCGCCCCGCCTTCGTAACCGGAAATCTGATCTTTAATCGCGCCTGACGCCGAGGTACGGCCCAGATTGCGGCGATGATCGTCAAAGCCAATCCACACCGACGTTACCACGCCCGGACCATAACCCGAGAACCAGGCATCTTTCGAGCTGTTGGTGGTGCCGGTTTTGCCGCCAATGTCATGACGCTGCAGATCACGACCTGCGCGCCAGCCGGTTCCCTGCCAGCCCGGTTCGCCGAAGACGTTGGTATTCAGGGCGCTCTTGATCAGGAAGGACAGCGGGGTGCTGATCACGTGCGGGGCATACTCCTGCCCGCCGCTCCGGGCGACCAGCGCCTGGTTGGCCTGCTCGAGGCTTGGCATCGGTACAGTAGAATTCTGTGGCGTCTGAGAGGTGGCTACATCTTCTACATCTTTGTTTTCCAGCACGTCAGATTTCGGCGTATCACCGTAGATCACCGGAATATCGCAATCCGCACAGGCGATTTTCGGTCTGGCTTCAAAGATAACGCCACCCGCGTCGTTTTCGATTTTAGTGATGAAGTAGGGGTCAATCAGGAAACCGCCGTTCGCCATCACCGAATAACCGCGTGCCACCTGCAGCGGGGTAAATGATGCGGAGCCCAGCGCCAGCGATTCGGTACGCACGATGTTGTTGGCCGGGAAGCCGAAGCGCTGCAGGTATTCTGCCGCGTAATCCACACCCATCGCACGCATGGCGCGCACCATCACCACGTTTTTCGACTGGCCGAGACCCTGACGCAGGCGAATCGGACCGGCGTATTGCGGCGGGGAGTTCTTCGGACTCCAGTCAGAACCGGCACCCGCATCCCAGCGTGAGATAGGCACGTCGTTCAGAATACTCGCCAGGGTCAGACCTTTGTCCATCGCTGCGGTATAGAGGAACGGTTTGATGTTCGAGCCGACCTGGCGCAGTGCCTGGGTGGCGCGGTTGAATTTACTCTGGTTGAAGTCAAACCCGCCAACCAGCGCAATGATCGCGCCGTTTTGTGGGTTAATCGACACCAGCGCCGAGTTGACGTCCGGCACCTGTGCCAGCCACCAGCCATCATTCACCTGACGGACCCAGATTTGCTGACCGGTCTGTACCACGTCGGTCACTTTACGCGGGGTTGGACCCTGCTGCGTATCCGAGCGGTACGGGCGTGCCCAGCGCATACCATCCATATTCAGCGAAACCGAGGTGCCATCAGCCATCATCACCGTGGCATCCTGAGGGTTCGCGGCGGTCACCACCGCGGGTAAAAGCGGTCCGTATGTCGGCAAGCTTTTCAGGCTATCGGTGATTTTTTGGCTGTCCCACGGGGTTTCGCCCACCTTCCACAGCACGTTAGACGGACCGCGATAGCCGTGACGCATATCGTAATCCATGACGTTGGTGCGCAGGGCATGCTGCGCCGCCAGCTGATCTTTGCGGGTGATGGTGGTGTAAACGCGATAGCCGTCTTCGTAGGCCTTGTCACCGTAGCGACTCACCATTTCCTGGCGCACCATTTCGGTCAGGTACGGGGCGGAGAAGGCAATTTCCGGCGCATGGTAACGGGCGTGGATCGGCTCGCGGATGGCCTCATCATATTGCGCCTGAGTGATGTAGTTCTCGCTTAACATTCGCGACAACACCACGTTACGACGGGTGGTTGCCCGATCCATCGAATACAGCGGGTTAAAGGTGGACGGGGCTTTTGGCAGGCCAGCAATCACCGCCATTTCGCTCAGCGTCAGCTGATCGATGGATTTACCGAAATAGACCTGTGCGGCAGACCCGACGCCATAGGCCCGGTAACCGAGGTAAATCTTATTCAGGTACAGCTCAAGAATTTCATCCTTGCTGAGCATCTGCTCAATGCGGATAGCCAGGAACACTTCTTTAATTTTACGCGTCAGCGTTTTTTCCGGGCTCAGGAAGAAGTTACGCGCCAGCTGCTGGGTGATGGTACTGGCACCCTGTGTGGCGCGACCAGAAAACAGCGCCACGCTGGCTGCACGGAAAATACCGACCGGATCGATCCCGTGATGCTCGTAGAAACGGCTGTCTTCTGTGGCAATAAAGGCTTTCGTCAGCTCTGGCGGCATTTGGCTCAGCGTGACAGGAATACGACGTTTTTCCCCGTACTGAGCAATCAGCTCGCCTTCGGCGCTATAGATTTGCATGGGGATCTGCAGGCGCACATCCCTGAGTGTGGCTACGTCGGGTAGCTGGGGCTCAATAAATTTGTAGAGGCCAATTATCGAGCCTGCTCCCAGCAGAATGCAACAGACTGCAAGGATGAATAAATACTTTACGAACTTCACCGGAGATTTCCCATTTAGTGGTCATTGGGCAGTTTATAAACAAACGCGCGGTAGTATAAAGGCAACCCATAAGCATTGATATACCCGTCATATTTCAAACTGTACGGGCGTTGGCAGGTGCGTGGTTTAAAGGATAAGGAGATCTCAGAATGGCTTACAGTCAGTGGCAGGCAGGATTGCACTTTCAGCAGGACAGTATCGTCTGCGTCGCGGTACAGAAAACCCGTTCCGGGCGAGCGTTAAGGCGCTGGTGGCAACTGCCTGTGGAAACCGATGCCAGCGAACAACATCTTATTGCGGCCCTGCGCCGAATTCAGCGTGAAATGCCGCGCTTTCATCGGCTTGTCGCCGCCATTCCCGCAGCCGACACGCTGCAAAGACAGCTTCCGACGCCGCAGATGATTCTGCGCGAAAGTGAAACCGCGCAATGGGTGGCCAGCACGGTGGCGAAGCAGCTTGAAATGCCAAGTGAAACCCTCGCGTTTGATTACCAAACCGCTGACACAAAGAGTTACAGCGTGACCGCCGTTCGACGACGTGATGTGGAGGTGCTGCAACAGCGTCTTCGCGCCGCCGGTTTGAACCTGTGTGCTATCGCGCCGGATGCCAGCGCGCTGCAAAACTTTCTCCCGTGGATAGCGAAAGATGTGCCCGGCGTGTGCTGGCAGGACAGACAGCAGTGGCTGTGGGCGACGCGTGAGGCCTGGGGCTGTAGCGCCGACGCCCCCGCCGATCTGCTGGTGTGCACCACCCAGCCTGAAAGCGGGCTGAGTTTTAATCCCTGGTTTCCGCTCAATCAGCTTCAACCGCCTTTACCACAACACGGGGATGCCTTTGCCATCGCGCTGGCCCTCGCCTTAGGGGTGGCGTGACATGGCGCGGCCAGTGAATTTGCTGCGCTGGCGTGAACGGCGTCGGCGGGAGTGTGTGCGTTTTTGGGGACTGCTGTTCGTCGGTGCCTGGCTAATCGCGTTAATGCTGATTTTCGCCGGACGGGCCGGGCAGATGCATCAGCAGAAAGAGCAGGCGCTGCGCCAGCAAAACGATAGGGCACTGCTGCAGGCATTTATTCAGCGGGAACAGCAACTGCATGCTGAGCTCGAACGGCGGGAAAACGTCGAGACCCACCGTCGGGAGCGGGCGCTCACCCGTCGCTGGCAATCCACGCTGCAGCGTTTAGCTGAATATCTCCCTGAACAGGCGTGGCTGACGGCGGTGACATGGCAGGGCAACGCTTTCAGCTTTACGGGGCTCGCTAACCGCTTTCCCGCGCTGTCGCAGGTTGATAAGGCGGTACGCAGCCTGCCAGGGTTTCGCGCCATGAGCCCGGGAGCCATGCTTCGGGATGCGCAGGGGCGCTGGCAGTTTAGCTATCAGCTACAGGCGGAGGGCCGCGATGGGAAATCTCGCTGAACGCTGGTGTGATTTCTCACCCCGGATTCGCCTCGGCGCAGGGCTACTGATGGTCGGGCTGTTAATGGCGCCAGGGGTTTACTGCCATCGCGAGGTCATCAGCGACGAGATGCCGGTCCCGCTCAGCTCACAGTGGCAGAAAATGATGCCGCTGTGGGGGGATAATCCTGTTGAGCCAGCCTCACCTGCCAAACCCTTTTCGGCTCTCGATTTCGATACCGAAGACAGCCATCTTGTGAGTTGGCAACCAGCAGGCGCAGGCGGTGAGCTGGCCCTGGAGGCTAACTGGCAGAGTATTCCCCCGCTATTTATCCGGCTGGCGGAACGTGGCCAGTCGGTACGGGGATTCAGTATCGTGCCGGAACGACAGCGGCTGAAAGTGACGCTCCAGCTTGAGGCCCTCGACGATGACTGACTGGCGTGTACTGATGGTGCTTACACTGCCGCTGTTGTTGGGGATGCGTGACCCGTTTCTGCCGCCGGAAGACCGCTGTGCCGTTTCGCAGATGATGCTCTGGCATTACCAGGGCATGGTTAGCCACGGCGAACAGCGTACGGGGATCGTACGCGATGCCAGCGGAAAATGGCGACGCCTGATAAAAGGGCAGCGGCTGGATAACGGTTGGGTTGTGTCTGGCATTCAGCCAGAGCAGATGGACATGGCTGCCGACGCAGACTGCGAAACCTCGCAGTGGCGCTGGCTGAAAGAGGGAACGAAAGATGATGCGAAGGATACTGTTGGGGATCCTGCTGATGGCGACGGCGGCCCCGGCAAAGGAAAAAACGGTGTCGCTGGCGGTGGATGATGTACCGGTCAGCCAGGTACTTCAGGCTATTGCGGCGCTCGGCGAGCGGAATATCGTTATCGCCCCGGACGTTAACGGGCAGATCTCGTTGCAGCTAACTAATGTGCCGTGGAAAGTGGCATTGCAGACGGTCACCGGTAGCGCGGGGTTAGGGTTCGAGACGCAGGGCAACGTGTTGTTCGTGCACACCAAAGCCTGGCTGGCGGAGAAAAAGGCGCAGCACGACGCCGACAGCCAGAAGCGCTTACAAACGTTACCGCTGCAAGGGCAAAGCGTTTCTCTGCAATACGCTGATGCGACGGAATTGGCGAAAGCCGGAGAAAAAATGCTCAGTGCCAGAGGCACGATGACGGTCGATAAGCGCACCAATCGTCTGCTGGTTCGTGATGATCAACCGCACCTGACGGATCTGCTCGCCTGGGTCAGTGAGATGGATTTGCCGGTCGGGCAGGTCGAGTTGACCGCGCATATCGTAACAATTAATGAAAAGAGCCTGCGTGAGTTGGGCGTGAAATGGAACCTGGCCGATGCAGAAGGCAGCGTCGGTTCCGGGCAGATGACCACGCTTAACAGCGATCTTTCGGTGGCGAATGCGACCACCCACGCGGGTTTTAACATCGGCAAAATTGGCGGCAGGCTGCTGGAACTGGAGCTCTCGGCGCTGGAACAACAGCAGCAACTGGAGATTATCGCCAGCCCGCATTTGCTGACCTCTCACTTACAACCCGCCAGCATCAAGCAGGGGACGGAAATTCCGTATCAGGTATCGAGCGGGGAAAGCGGGGCAACCTCGGTGGAATTTAAGGAAGCGGTTCTCGGGATGGAAGTCACGCCCACCGTGCTGCAGAAAAACCGTATACGCCTTAAACTGAAGATAACCGAAGATATGCCGGGGCAGGTATTGCAGCAGGCAGATGGCGAAGTGCTGGCCATTGATACCCAGGAAATCGAGACGCAGGTAGAGGTTAAAAGTGGTGAAACGCTGGCATTGGGCGGCATCTTCTCGCAAAAGAAAAAGTCCGGGCGAGACAGCGTTCCACTCCTGGGCGATATCCCCTGGCTGGGGCAGTTGTTCCGTCATGACGGAAAAGATAGCGAGCGCCGCGAGCTGGTGGTGTTCATTACCCCGCGTATTATTTCTGCGCAATAAGCCTTTTATTGGCGCTCTTTTTCACAGTGAACACGTTTCAGGTGTTTGACGTGAGGCCGGATTTAGCATACAAGGAGTACCGATTTGAGAGTCGGTCCCCTAAAAAATCCGGTAATGATTAGAGTTGCCAAACCTGCCGGAGTATTGAGATAATTTTCGGTCTGACTCTCGCACTATCGCATATGAGGTTTCAGTTCATGCCTGGCGTCGCCGTGTGGTTCGCGTCGCGGGTTTATTATTAACGAAATAGTCTTAGTAGTACCGAAAAAATGGCAGAGAAACGCAATATCTTTCTGGTTGGGCCTATGGGTGCCGGCAAAAGCACTATTGGGCGCCAGTTAGCCCAACAGCTCAATATGGAATTCTACGATTCTGATCAAGAAATCGAGAAACGCACCGGCGCTGACGTAGGCTGGGTCTTCGACGTAGAAGGCGAAGAAGGTTTCCGTGACCGCGAAGAGAAGATCATCAACGAGTTGACGGAAAAACAGGGTATTGTGCTGGCTACTGGCGGCGGCTCTGTGAAATCCCGTGAAACGCGTAATCGTCTGTCCGCTCGCGGCGTCGTGGTGTATCTGGAAACCACGATCGAAAAACAGCTCGCTCGTACGCAACGCGACAAAAAACGTCCGCTGCTGCAGGTTGAAACGCCTCCGCGTGAAGTTCTGGAAGCGCTGGCTGGCGAACGCAATCCTTTGTACGAAGAAATTGCCGATGTCACTATCCGCACTGACGATCAGAGCGCGAAAGTGGTGGCAAACCAGATCATTAACATGCTGGAAAGTAACTGATTCTGGTCAACGCTATACGAAATCGTTCAAGCTGCATCCTGGCGGCAACGGCGTGAACTCTTGCTGACATCTGTCAGCAAACGGGGCGCGAAAGCTACCGACCAGCAAGCAGCCTGAAGGATTGCGTGCACATTGCCAGTGAATGTAAGTAACCAAGGTGGACGTCGCGTTATGGAGAGGCTAACAGTAACTCTCGGGGAACGTAGTTACCCGATTACCATCGCGGCTGGTTTGTTTAACGATCCAGCTTCTTTCCTGCCACTGAAATCGGGCGACCAGGTTATGTTGGTCACCAACGAAACGCTGGCACCTGTCTATCTGGACAAGGTGCGTTCAGTGCTCGAACAGGCTGGCGTTAACGTCGACAGCGTAATCATTCCTGACGGTGAGCAGTACAAGACGCTGGCAGTGATGGATACCGTCTTCACGGCGTTACTGAAAAAACCTCACGGTCGTGATACCACGCTGATTGCCCTCGGTGGCGGTGTGGTAGGCGATCTCACCGGATTTGCGGCTGCCAGCTATCAGCGCGGCGTGCGCTTTATCCAGGTGCCAACCACCCTGTTGTCACAGGTTGATTCCTCCGTTGGCGGCAAAACGGCCGTTAACCATCCCCTCGGTAAAAACATGATTGGCGCCTTCTGGCAGCCGGTGAATGTGGTTATCGATCTTGATTGCCTAAAAACGCTCCCTGCGCGTGAACTCTCCTCCGGCCTGGCCGAGGTGATTAAGTACGGCATCATTCTGGATGCAGAATTTTTCTCCTGGCTCGAAAACAACATTGATGCGCTGATGGCGCTCGATGAAAAGGCGATGGCGTACTGTATTCGTCGCTGTTGTGAGCTGAAAGCCGAAGTTGTTGCCGCAGACGAGCGGGAAACGGGCTTACGTGCTTTACTGAATCTGGGGCACACCTTTGGTCACGCTATCGAAGCTGAAATGGGCTACGGTAACTGGCTTCACGGAGAAGCGGTCGCGGCCGGAATGGTCATGGCGGCTCGTGCTTCGGAGCGCCTCGGTCAGTTTGAGGCACAAGACACGCAGCGGATTATCGCTCTGCTCGAACGGGCGAAACTGCCAGTTTGTGGCCCGCGTGAAATGTCTCCCGATGCGTACCTGCCGCACATGCTGCGGGATAAAAAGGTGCTCGCCGGTGAGATGCGTTTAGTTTTGCCGCTTTCGATTGGCAAAAGTGAAGTGCGTGGTGGTGTTGCGCACGATGTGGTTCTTGGCGCTATTGCTGACTGTCAGCAGGCGTAACTAATAAGAAAGGTCATGCCGCCGTTGCGGTGTTTAACTTCAGGTGATGTGCAAGTGTGGTTGGCATAAGCCTTTTAGTGGGGTGTTAAATGGATGAATTCAAACCAGAAGACGATCTGAAACCCGAACCCAGCGATCGTCGTGCTGGTCGTTCCCGTCAGTCTTCCGATCGTGAAAACGATCAGCAGATCAACTTCGATGACGTCGATCTCGATGCCGATGAGCGTCGCCCGGCGCGTACCCGTAAAGCACGCGATGAGCGTGAAGAACGCGCAGAACGTTTAGAAGAAGAAGAGTATTACGATCCTGAAGAAGACGCTGAGGCGGAAGAGCAAGTCGAGCGCCGTCCGCGTAAACGTAAAAAAATGCCTGCCAGTAAGCCTGCCTCCCGGCAGTACATCATGATGGGCGTGGGGATTCTGGTTTTGCTGCTGCTGATTGTTGGGATTGGCTCTGCGCTGAAAGCCCCATCGACGTCTAACGAGCAGGCTTCAAGCGATGCGAAGAGCATCGATCTTGCCGCTAACGGCGGAACGTCAGCCGATCAGGCCAATGGCGCACAGCCTGCGCCGGGTGCAGCCCCTGCCAATCAGACCGCCACTAATCCGCAGCAGGATGTTTCGCTGCCGCCGATTTCCTCTACCCCTACTCAGGGTCAGGACACTGCCGCGCCGCAAGGCCAGCAGCGTGTCGAAGTGCAGGGTGACCTGAACAACGCGCTGACTCAGCAACAGGGGCAACTTGACGGCGCGGTAGCGAATTCGACGCTGCCGACCGAGCCAGCCACCGTTGCACCGGTGCGTAACGGTAGCACGCCGCGTCAGGCAACCAGCACCGCCGCAACAACGGCACCGGCTACCACGACCCGTCCAGAGCGTAAGCATGCGGTGATTGAGCCGAAGCCGCAGAGCAAACCGCAGACCACGGCGAAAGCCACCGCGCCTAAACCGGTCGCCCAACAGCCTAAGCGTACTGAAACTGCTGCTACCAGCACTCCGGCGAAAACCACAGTGCCAGCGACAGAACCGGCGAAACCTGCCGCGACTAAACCGGCGGCAACCACTGCGGCACCAACCGCAACAGCTACGGCACCAGCCGCTACGACTGCGGGTAAAGCAAGTGGTGATGTGGCGTCGTTGAAAGGTGCGCCAGGGAATCACTACACCCTGCAGCTCAGCAGCTCGTCAAACTATGACAACCTGAACAACTGGGCAAGAAAAGAGAACATCCAGAAATACGTGGTTTATCAGACCACCCGTAACGGTCAGCCATGGTATGTACTGGTCAGCGGTACCTATGCGACGAAAGATGAAGCGAAACGCGCCGTTGCTGCGCTGCCAACTGATGTCCAGGCGAAAAACCCATGGGCTAAGCCGCTGCATCAGGTGCAGTCCGATCTGAAACAATAGCAGTACATGACACAGCGCCTTCAGTCTGCTTGTGCGGGCTGAAGGCGAATGTGTTTTTAAGCGCAGAATGCTGCAGGAGCTTTTCTCCTCAGCCTGAGAAAGTGTAAGTAGCCAGACAGCATGAAAAAAAATCGCGCTTTTTTGAAATGGGCAGGGGGAAAATATCCTCTGCTGAACGATATTGAAAAACATCTGCCTGACGGCGAATGTCTGATCGAGCCCTTTGTTGGTGCGGGTTCTGTGTTTCTGAACACCCGCTATTCCCGTTATATCCTCGCGGATATCAACAGCGACCTGATTGACCTCTACAACATCGTCAAAACGCGTACCGCCGAGTATGTCGAAGCCGCACGTTTGATGTTCGTTCCTGCCAATAACAACGCCGAAATCTATTACCAGTTGCGCAGCGAGTTCAATCAGTGCCGGGAGCCGCTGCGTCGCGCGGTGCTGTTCCTGTATCTGAACCGTCATGGTTATAACGGTCTGTGCCGCTATAACCTCAAAGGCGAGTTTAACGTGCCGTTTGGCCGTTACAAAAAGCCGTATTTTCCCGAAGCCGAGCTGAACCATTTTGCCCTTAAGGCGCAGAACGCAGAGTTTCACTGCATGTCCTACGAGGAATGCATGGCGATGGCCAGCAAAGACTCGGTGGTGTACTGCGATCCGCCGTATGCGCCGCTGTCGGCAACCGCGAATTTTACCGCTTATCACACCAACAGCTTTACGCCCGACCAGCAGAAGCACCTGGCCGAAATGGCAGAAAAACTGGTCAGCAACCAAATTCCAGTGTTAATTTCGAACCATGACACGCCGGATACGCGTGAGTGGTACAAAGAAGCAACACATTTTCAGGTCAAGGTCCGTCGCAGCATCAGCAGCAACGGCGGGACGCGCAAAAAGGTGGATGAACTGTTGGCGCTGTATCGCCCGACCACCCCATAATCGTTTTCAAGGAGATGCGGATGAAACAGTATTTGATTGCCCCTTCGATTCTGTCGGCAGACTTTGCCCGTCTGGGTGAAGACACCGCCAAAGCCCTGGCGGCAGGTGGCGATGTCGTCCACTTCGACGTAATGGACAACCATTATGTGCCCAATCTGACGATGGGACCGATGGTGCTCAAAGCACTGCGTAATTACGGCATCACCGCTCCGATTGACGTCCACCTGATGGTCAAACCCGTAGACCGCATCATTCCTGATTTTGCCGCCGCAGGCGCCAGCATCATCACCTTCCATCCAGAAGCCTCCGACCATGTCGATCGCTCTTTGCAGCTGATTAAAGAACACGGCTGCAAGGCTGGCCTGGTGCTGAACCCGGCGACGCCGCTGAGCTATCTGGATCACGTGATGGACAAGCTGGACGTCATCCTGCTGATGTCCGTGAACCCGGGTTTCGGCGGCCAGTCCTTTATTCCACACACTCTCGATAAGCTGCGTGAAGTGCGTCGTCGGATTGATCTCTCCGGATTTGACATTCGCCTGGAAGTCGACGGCGGTGTGAAGGCCAATAACATTGGCGAGATTGCTGCCGCGGGTGCCGATATGTTTGTTGCCGGTTCGGCCATTTTTGACCAACCGGACTACAAAAAAGTGATTGATGACATGCGCAGTGAACTGGCAAAGGTAAGTCATGAGTAAATTAGAAGCGATTCGGGGCGTAGCGTTTGACCTCGATGGAACGCTGGTCGACAGCGCGCCGGGCTTAACCGCAGCGGTAGACAGCGCCCTGTATGCGCTGGAGCTGCCGACCGCAGGCGAAGAGCGCGTCATTACCTGGATTGGCAACGGGGCTGACGTGCTGATGGAGCGGGCGCTGAATTGGGCTCGTCAAGAGCGCGCCACCCAGCGTAAGGCGCAGGGTAAGCCGTCGGTTGACCATAACGATATCCCGCAGGACGAACAGCTGCGCGTGCTGCGTAAGCTCTTTGACCGCTACTACGCGGAATTTGCCGAAGAAGGGAGCTATCTGTTCCCGGCGGTGGCAGAAACCCTGGACGCGCTGCATGCCAAAGGCCTGCCGCTGGGTCTGGTTACCAACAAACCGTCGCCTTTCGTCGCCCCTCTGCTTGAGGCGCTGGATATCGCCAAATACTTCTCCGTGGTGATCGGCGGGGATGATGTGCAGAACAAAAAGCCGCATCCGGAACCCTTGCTGCTACTGGCTGATAAACTGGGTCTGACGCCTGGCGCACTGCTGTTTGTCGGTGATTCCCGCAATGATATTCAGGCGGCGTCCGCCGCGGGTTGCTGTTCCGTGGGTCTGACCTATGGCTACAACTACGGCGAAGCGATTGCCGACAGCCATCCCGACTTTGTTTTTGACCATTTTAACGATTTGTTGCCCGCTCTCGGGCTCCCGCACAGTGAAATTCAGGAAGTGAAAAATGACTAAGCCCATCGTATTTAGTGGCGCACAGCCGTCTGGCGAATTGACCATTGGCAACTATATGGGTGCGCTGCGTCAATGGGTGAACATGCAGGACGATTACCATTGCATCTACTGCATCGTTGACCTGCATGCCATTACCGCCCGTCAGGATCCCGAGAAACTGCGTAAAGCGACGCTGGATACGCTGGCGTTGTATCTGGCCTGCGGTATCGATCCTGAGAAGAGCACCATCTTCGTCCAGTCGCACGTGCCAGAGCACGCCCAGCTTGGTTGGGCGCTGAACTGCTACACCTACTTCGGCGAGCTGAGCCGCATGACGCAGTTTAAAGACAAGTCTGCTCGCTATGCCGAGAACATCAACGCTGGTCTGTTCGACTATCCGGTGCTGATGGCGGCCGACATTCTGCTGTACCAGACCAATCAGGTCCCGGTCGGTGAAGATCAGAAACAGCATCTGGAACTGAGTCGCGATATCGCCCAGCGTTTTAACGCGCTTTACGGTGAGGTGTTCAAAGTGCCTGAGCCGTTCATTCCGAAATCTGGCGCACGCGTGATGTCGCTGCTGGAACCGACCAAGAAGATGTCCAAATCTGACGATAACCGTAACAACGTGATCGGCCTGCTGGAAGATCCGAAATCCGTGGTGAAGAAAATCAAACGCGCGATGACGGATTCCGAAGAGCCGCCGGTGATTCGTTATGACGTGCAGAACAAAGCGGGGGTTTCCAACCTGCTGGATATTCTGTCTGGCGTGACTGGGCAGAGCATTCCAGAGCTGGAGCAGCACTTTGAAGGCAAAATGTATGGTCATCTGAAAGGCGAAGTGGCCGAAGCCGTTTCCGGTATGTTGACCGAGCTGCAGGAGCGTTATAACCGCTTCCGTAATGACGATGAGTTGTTGCAGAAGATTATGCGTGAAGGTGCGCAGAAGGCGAGCGCGCAGGCGGCTGAAACATTAAAAGCGGTGTACGAAGCAATTGGTTTTGTCGCCAGACCGTAAGCGTCAGTAGAAATAAAAAAACCGGGACACGTTTCCCGGTTTTTTATTTGTGCAGAAAATTAATTATTTTTCGTCTGCCGGGCCACAACCACCGATAATACGGGAAATAGAAATGGCAGGATGCAGTAAGTAATCATAACCACAGCTTTTACTTCTGTTTTCTACATGACCAGTACAGGCAGTCAGAGTGCTGAGCGCCGCCAGTAAAGCGATCATTTTGATAGTGTGTTTCATTCGATAATCCCTTAAATATTGGAAATAAATTCCGTCGTAACGATGGTTTAACGAGGCACGTTAATCATCAGCGGCGTGTGAATTTAAAGAATTATGAATGGCGCGACAACGACTATTGCTATTTATCCGTGTCCGGATGTGGATATAACATTGACGTGAATATATAGAGGGGAAATATCATTTTAAATAGAGTGATTCTGATGCCGACATATTGCCGGCATCAGGCTGGGTATTTAATGATGTGAAAACCAGTTTAATTTATTACGCAGTTCAACGACCCTGCCTACGATAATCAGCGCCGGGCTGGCAACCTGCTGCGCCAGAACGCTTAACTGTGCCAGTTCGCCACTGACCACCCGTTGGCTGACGGCGGTGCCGTTTTCCACCAGTGCGACAGGCATATCGAGCGGCATGCCGTGTTCGGCGAGCTTAGCTTGTATGGTCGCCGCCTGATTGAGCCCCATATAGAACACCAGCGTTTGCTTCTCCGCTGCCAGATTATGCCAGTCGAGTTCGCTCCCGGTTTTGAGATGACCCGTAACCAGTCGTACGCTCTGCGCGTAATCGCGATGAGTCAGGGGAATGCCAGCGTAAGCTGAACAGCCCGACGCCGCGGTGATGCCGGGCACGACCGAGAACGGGATCCCGGCCTGGCACAGCGTTTCCAGTTCTTCCCCGCCGCGCCCGAAAATAAACGGATCGCCACCTTTGAGGCGCACCACGCGTTTGCCTTTCTGCGCTTCCCGCAGCAGGATTTGGTTAATCTCTTCCTGCGGCACACAGTGATAGCCCGCGCGTTTGCCGACGAATACCCGGTCCGCATCGCGGCGCACCAGATTCATGATTTCATCCGATACCAGACGGTCATAAACCACAATGTCCGCCTGCTGGATCTGCTGTAAGCCTTTCAGGGTCAGCAGTCCGGCATCGCCCGGCCCGGCACCCACCAGCACCACTTCACCACGGTTATCCAGCGGTGCGTCGAGCAACTGTTCAGTGATATCGGCCACCGCTTTGGCGTCCTGATTCGCCAGCGATTGTGCCAGGCGATCGTTTACAAACAGTTTTTCCCAGAAGCGGCGACGGTCGCCTATGTTGGCAAAGTGTTGTTTGACCCTGCTGCGTAACTGTCCGGCAAAGTGTGCCACCTGACCCAGATGCTGCGGTAGCATCGCTTCGAGCTTTTCCCGCAGCAGGCGCGCCAGAACCGGAGATGTTCCACCGGAAGAGACGGCCACCATCAGCGGGGAACGGTCGATAATCGACGGCATGATAAAGCTGGCCTGTTTCGGGGCATCGACCACGTTACAGAAAATTCGGCGCTGCTCTGCTTCCGCGCTGACGCGGGCATTCACCGCATCGTCATCGGTGGCGGCGATTGCCAGCCAACAGCAGTCGAGCAGCGCGCTGTCAAACTCACCTTCCACCAGCGTGAGCCTTCCGTTATCGGCCCAGACGTGAAACTGCGGCACGAAGTCTTTCGCGTTAACGGTCAGGCAAGCGCCCGCCTCGAGCAGCAGACGGGCTTTGCGCTCCGCCACGTCGCCGCCGCCGACTAACAGGCAGTCACGGTCGTGCAACTGACAGAAAATGGGTAAGTGATCCATGGTGTCTCGCAGATACAGGAGGAAAACAACTCCGGCGGCAGAACGCCGCCGGAAGGGGTTATCAGGCTTTCAATTGTACCTGACCGTCTTTCACGCGCACCTCAAAATGTGCAATGGAGTGACTTTCATCTTCCATGCACAGCCCGTCGCTGAGACGGAAACGCTGTTTTTTCAACGGACTGGCGACCCACAGCTCGCCGTTGTGCTCGGCGATCAGGCCGCGAGACAGCACGCTGGACTCGAAGAACGGGTCGATGTTGCTGATGGCGAAAAGCTGTTGGTCATGATGCGGGCGGAAAATGGCCACCTGTTCCTGACCCAGCAGTGCGCAAACGCCGGTTGCGGGCAGAATAGCGTCGATATTACAGATAGTTACCCAGCTCATACGTTTTCCTCCACCAGAGTGACCGGGATGCGCTCGTACGGCGTGGCCGGGCGATGCTGTTGACGTTCAGGCACAATCTGCACGTTCGGGTCGCGCTGCGCGCTGTTCACGAAGTGTTTGAAGCGACCCTGCGCCGCCGGATCGTTGACGGTCTCGGTCCATTCGCAGGCGAACAGGCCGCGCAGGCGCGCCAGCTCTTCTTCCAGATGATCGTTCAGACCGAGCTTATCGTCGATGATAACGGCTTTCAGGTAGTCGATACCGCCTTCCAGATTATCGAGCCACGGCGCGGTACGGGTCAGTTTGTCTGCGGTGCGGATGTAGAACATCATGAACCGGTCGAGATATTTGATCAGCGTTTCTTTATCGAGATCGGCGGCCAGCAGATCCGCGTGACGCGGCTTCATGCCGCCGTTACCACAGACGTACAGGTTCCAGCCTTTTTCGGTGGCGATGATGCCGACATCTTTGCCCTGCGCTTCCGCACATTCGCGGGTACAGCCGGACACGCCGAATTTCATTTTGTGCGGGGTACGGATGCCCTTGTAGCGATTTTCCAGCTCGACGCCGAAGCCCACGCTGTCGCCTACCCCGTAGCGGCACCAGGTGCTGCCGACGCAGGTTTTCGCCATTCGCAGCGCTTTGGCATAGGCATGACCGGTTTCAAACCCGGCTTCAATCAGCTGACGCCAGATTTCCGGCAGGTCATCTTTCTGCGCGCCGAACAGGCCGATACGCTGGGAACCGGTGATTTTGGTGTAAAGGTTAAACGCCTGGGCGATGCGACCGACCGCCATCAGGCCGTCCGGGGTGATTTCGCCCCCGGCAGAACGCGGGATAACCGAATAGGTACCGTCTTTCTGAATGTTGGCGAGGAAGTTGTCGTTGGTATCCTGCAACGGCGTGTGCTGTGGCTTGAGTACGTACTCATTCCAGCAGGAGGCCAGCAGGGAACCGACGGTTGGCTTACACACTTCACAGCCATAGCCTTTGCCGTACTTTTTCAGCAGGTCGTCGAAGGTTTTGATGCCTTCCACGCGAATCAGGTGATACAGCTCCTGGCGGGAGAAGGCGAAGTGTTCGCAAAGGTTGTGGTTGACCTCAATGCCCTGTTTCGCCAGTTCGGCATTCAGCACCTGCGTAACCAGTGGAATGCAGCCGCCGCAGCCGGTCCCGGCTTTGGTTTCGGCTTTCAGCGCCGCCACGGTGTGGCACCCGTTGTTGATGGCGCTGACGAGATCACCTTTGGTGACGTCGAAGCAGGAACAAATCTGCGCGCTGTCCGGCAGTTTATCGACGCCGATCGCCGGTTTGCCGCCCGCTGCATGAGCAGGCAGGATCAGGGCATCCGGATTTTCTGGCAGCTCAATGGCGTTTAATACCAGCTGCAGCAGGTTGCCGAAGTCGCTGGTATCGCCGACCAGCACCGCACCGAGCAGGGTTTTGTTATCCGGGCTGACGATCAGACGTTTGTAGACTTCTTTGCTTTCGTCGAGGTACACGTAGCTGCGTGCGCCTGGGGTGCGACCGTGCGCATCGCCAATCCCGCCGACGTCGACGCCGAGCAGTTTCAGCTTAGCGCTGAGATCTGCGCCTTCAAACACGTTGTCTTTGCCGAGAATATGATCGACCGCCACCTGCGCCATTTTGTAGCCCGGCGCGACCAGGCCATACACGCGGTTGTTCCAGCTGGCGCATTCGCCGATGGCGTAGATATCCGGGTCGGAGGTCTGGCAGGTGTCATTCACCATGATACCGCCGCGCTGGCCGGTTGCCAGGCCGCACTGGGTTGCCAGTTTGTCGCGGGGACGAATGCCGGTAGAGAAGACGATAAAGTCGATTTCGAGCTCGCTGCCATCGGCAAAGCGCATGGTTTTACGCGCTTCGGTGCCTTCCTGAACGATCTCTTTGGTGTTCTTGCTGGTGTGAACTTTCACGCCGAGGCTTTCGATTTTGCGCTTCAGCTGGTCGCCGCCCATTGGATCGAGCTGTTCTGCCATCAGCATTGGGGCAAATTCGATAACGTGGGTTTCGACGCCGAGGTTCTTCAGGGCGCCAGCCGCTTCGAGACCGAGCAGACCACCGCCCACCACCGCGCCACGTTTGCTGCGACGGGCGCAGGCTTCAATGGCGTTTAAATCTTCGATGGTGCGGTAAACAAAGCAATCCTGGGTATCAGAGCCTTTGATCGGCGGGATCCACGGATAGGAACCGGTCGCCATGATCAGTTTGTCGTAAAACACCGACCGACCCGCACTTGAGTGAATCACCTTTTCCTGACGGTTAATGGTGATAGCGCGTTCGCCAATCAGTACCTTAACGCCATGCTTCTCATAGAACCCTTCGCGCACCAGCGAAAGTTCTTCCGCCGTGTGGTGAGAGAAGTAAGATGAGAGATGGACGCGGTCGTAGGCGATACGGGGTTCTTCACAGAAGACGGTAATCTCAAACTGATCCGCCGGGGCTTTATCGAGAAGATCCTCAATAAAGCGATGGCCGACCATGCCGTTACCGATAATAGCGAGTCTGACTTTGCTCATTTTTGCCTCGATTTCTTTTCTATTACCGCCTACCTTAACGATTCAGCCCCGTTACTTATTGATGTGAATCAAATACGCCTTTACCTACTCCTTAATGGGTAGATAATTGATTTGTCAGGATTTTTATAAGTTACGGAAATGCCAGAAGTTTCTCTGTCGCTGAAAAAATGCACAAAATGTGGGGGTAATGATGAGCACGACACCGTTATGGATTATCGAGAATGTGCGTTTGCCGGGGCGCGAAGGACTGTGGCAACTGGGGATTGAAAACGGGCGTTTCCAGTCCATCACACCGATGGCGCAAACCCGACATGAAAGTTTAGAAGTGCTCAATGCGCGCGGCGGGCTGGCGATCCCTCCGTTTATCGAACCGCATATTCATCTGGATACCACCCAAACCGCCGGGGAGCCTAACTGGAATCAGTCAGGCACACTGTTTGAAGGCATTGAGCGCTGGGCCGAGCGCAAGGCAATGCTTACCCATGAAGACGTAAAAGCCCGGGCGTGGAAAACGCTAAAATGGCAAATTGCCAACGGCATTCAGTTCGTGCGTACCCACGTGGACGTATCCGACCCGACCCTGACCGCGTTGAAAGCCATGCTGGAAGTGAAGCAGGAAGTGGCCCCGTGGGTTGAGTTGCAGATTGTCGCCTTTCCACAGGAGGGGATCCTCTCATACCCTGACGGCGCGGCATTACTGGAGCAAGCGCTGCAGCTCGGTGCGGATGTGGTTGGTGCTATCCCGCATTTCGAATTTACCCGCGAGTATGGCGTGGAGTCGCTGCACATCGCCTTTGCGCTGGCGAAGAAATATGACCGGCCGCTGGATATTCACTGCGATGAAATCGACGATGAACAGTCGCGGTTTGTTGAGACCGTCGCGGCGCTGGCGCTCAAAGAGGGCATTGGCCCGCGCGTGACCGCCAGCCATACCACCGCCATGCACTCCTATAACGGGGCGTATACCTCGCGGCTGTTCCGCTTGCTCAAACTGTCGGGGATTAACTTTGTCGCCAACCCGCTGGTGAATATTCATCTGCAAGGGCGGTTCGATGATTACCCTAAACGCAGGGGTATCACCCGGGTGAAAGAGTTGTTGGGCGCCGGGATTAACGTCTGCTTTGGCCATGATGATGTGTTTGACCCGTGGTATCCGTTGGGCACCGGCAATATGCTGCAGGTGCTACATATGGGGCTGCACGTGTGTCAGATGATGGGTTATCAGCAAATTAATGACGGCCTGAACCTGATTACCCATCACAGCGCCAGAACCTTTGGCCTGACGGATTATGGGATTGCGGTCGGTAACACGGCGAACCTGATTATCCTGCCTGCTGAAAATGGTTTTGAAGCGGTGCGCTGTCAGGTGCCGGTTCGCTGGTCGATTCGTCAGGGGCGGGTGATTGCGAGCACGCAGCTGGCGCAAACCTGGGTGCAAATGGATAACGGCGGAGAAGAGGTGTTCTTTACGCGGAACAGCCCCTTTACCGGCGGTAAAGGGGCGTAGGGCAAAACTTAGTGGTTCGCTGCCGCCGCATTATGCTGGCGGTGACGGCTCACAAAGCCCAGCACCAGACACATCACGAACACCACCGCGTACAGAACGTTGGCGGTATGCAGCGCCGCCAGCGGGCCGCTGTGAGCCACAATCGGGCCGGTGACCACGAAGGTCAGCATGGTGCCGATGGTGCCGCAGGTCAGGACGAAGTTCACCAGCTTCGGCGAGGCGACTTTCGTCTGCAAGGAGCCGAGGGTGATGATCGAGGTGTAGATAGCGCTGGAGAAAAAGCCCAGGGTCAGAATGAACCACGGCATGTGCTCCGGCGAACCGTTGATGAACAGATACATCAGCACCGTTGCCAGGCCTGCCAGCACGGTCAGAATGCGCTGCAAATCGAAGAAGCGCAGGATGAAGCTGAACGCCCACATGCCGAACATGTACGACATCCAGAAGTCACTCACCAACTGCCCGGCATCACCGAGACTCATGCCCAGACCTTTGGCATATTCCGGCACCCAGGAGATAAAGCCCAGCTGGCCGAGGATGTAGCACAGCGCCGCCACCGACAGGAACAGCACGCCGATACCCCATTTCTCTTTTGCCACCGGCTGCGCGCTGGTCTCGGCTTTCTTACCCAGAACCGGGAAGTCACAGCCGAAGGTCAGCCCGAAAATCGCGACATACACCAGCCCGATGCAGGCATACACCCAGTACCATTCGATGCTACGCGCCAGCAGCCAGGCGGCAACCATCGGGAAAATCATCCCGGCCATGCTGAAGAAGGAGTCGGTAAACAGCAGGCGTGCGCCGCGCTGACGGCCTTCATACATGTGAGTAATCAGGAACGTACCGATCGACATGGTTATCCCGCTGACCAGCCCGAGCACGAACATCGAGGCGGAGAACAGGGCAAGGCTGTGGCTGGTCATCAGACCGGCGACGGCAAGTACCATCAAAATAAAGCCGAAACGCAGTTGGGTTTTCAGCGGCACGATTTCCATCAGCCAGGCGTTGAGGAAGATAGAAATCAAAATCCCGGCGTTCAGGAAGGTAAAGGTATTGCTCATGCTGGAGACCGGCAGATGGAAATAATCGGCGATATTTCCCATCACCATGCCGGTGACAATAACCAATGCCCCGGTCAGGGCGTAGGAGAAAAAGCTGATCCATGTGAGCTTGGTGCGGTTGCTGTTAGTCATGACTGGCCTGTGTACAGAACGGTAAAACGCATTGACAATGCGCGGGGTGGGCAGATTTTATGCATTACAGTGACGGAGGCAAAGGTTTATTCTGAAAACGATGAAATAATTCCTAATCTATCGTGATATTAATCACGATTTCTTGCCGTCGTCCTGCCTGCTGACGAAGTAATAAATGTCACAAATACGTAAACTTTAGTAAAAGGCTGGTCTGCGCGTCGAGAGCCTTTTAGAATCAAGCGATTCGCAGGCTCTCTCGTTCCCGTTTTAAGGAATTCACATGCTCAAATCTACTCTGGCTGCCGTGGCGGCTGTACTTGCAATGTCGGCTATCTCTCCCGTTGCTCTGGCTGCTCAAGCCTCCCCGCACGTCCTGCTGACGACCTCCGCCGGTAATATCGAGCTGGAGCTGAACAGCCAGAAAGCGCCGGTTTCCGTCGAGAACTTCGTGAGCTATGTGAACAGTGGTTTTTATAACAACACCACCTTCCACCGCGTTATCCCAGGCTTCATGATTCAGGGTGGCGGTTTCACCGAGCAGATGCAGCAGAAGCAGCCGAACCCGCCGATTAAAAACGAGGCTGACAATGGCCTGCGTAATACTCGCGGCACCATTTCTATGGCGCGTACTGCGGATAAAGACAGCGCCACCAGCCAGTTCTTTATCAACGTAGCGGATAACGCCTTCCTCGACCACGGTCAGCGTGATTTTGGCTACGCGGTATTTGGTAAAGTGGTGAAAGGGATGGACGTGGCGGACAAGATTTCTCAGGTCGCCTCCCATGACGTCGGCCCTTACCAGAATGTGCCGACCAAACCGGTGGTTATCCTGTCTGCGAAAGTCCTGCCATAAACCTTCCCGGTCCGGGCCTTCCTGCGTAATCCGAAATTGCTGCTTATACTTGTGGCAAAAGCGGAACCGTCAGGGAGGTCCAGATGAAAAAGCTCACCGAAAAGCAAAAAATCCGTCTGTGGGAACAGCGGCGTAGCCGTTCGTTTGAGGCCAGCTGTCGGCTGGATGTGCCTGAACCTCACGCCCAGGATGCGCTTTTTGCCCAACGCGTCGATACCCTTGAGCTTGGCCCACTGCATCGCGGTTTACCGTGGCTGTGTGCTATTCACCAGCAAATTTTCCAGGATGCCTACGACTGGGCCGGAGAACTGCGTGAGGTGGATATCTCCCGGGGCGATATCCAATTCTGCCATTTCGAGTACATCGAAAACGAAGGCAACGACCTGATGCAGGCGCTGGAAGACGAGCATTACCTCGTCGGCCTGCCCAAAGCGGAGTTCATCCAACGGCTGGCGCACTATTACTGCGAAATTAACGTTCTGCATCCGTTCTTTGTCGGCAGCGGTCGGGCGCAACGGGTGTTCTTCGAACAGCTGGCCATTCACGCGGGCTATGTGCTGGACTGGCGCGTCATTGACCCGCAGGCGTGGAGTGAGGCGAACGAGAGCGGGGCGCTGGGCGATTTAGCGTCGCTGATTACCCTGTTCACTAAAGTGGTAAGCGAAGCGCAGGAAACTGAGTAGAATAGCGCGGTTTGCTGTCACCGGAGCCGCCATGATCCTGCTTATTGATAACTACGATTCGTTTACCTGGAACCTGTACCAGTATTTTTGTGAACTCGGTGCCGAGGTGCAGGTCAGACGCAACGATGACATCACGCTGGATGAGATAGCCCGGCTTTCCCCGGCTAAAATCGTAATTTCTCCCGGCCCCTGCACCCCGGATGAATCGGGCGTATCGCTCGAGGTGATTCGTCACTACGCCGGTAAAACGCCGATTCTGGGCGTGTGCCTGGGCCATCAGGCGATTGCCCAGGTATTTGGTGCCACCATTGTCCGTGCGGCAAAGGTGATGCACGGTAAAACCTCACCAATAACGCATAACGGCCAGGGCGTGTTCGCCGGACTGAATAATCCGCTGACCGTCACCCGCTACCATTCTCTGCTGATTGACCCGCCCACGCTGCCTGCAGATTTTGAAATAACCGCCCAGAGTGAAAGTGGCGAGATCATGGGCATTCGCCACCGCCAGTGGGACCTTGAAGGGGTGCAGTTCCACCCGGAGAGTATCCTTAGCGAGCAGGGTCATCAGCTGCTGGATAACTTCCTGAAACGATAATTCACCTTGCCATGATGTGATTTATTATGCATATTTCGTGATTATTATTTCATAATCATTGCTGCATAAGAGGAATGTCATGGCGACTGAACAGGCTGCAATTACCCGTGCCACGTTTGATGAAGTGATCCTGCCCATCTATGCCCCAGCGGAGTTTATCCCGGTGAAGGGAAAGGGCAGCCGGGTGTGGGATCAGCAGGGCAACGAGTACGTTGATTTCGCGGGGGGAATTGCAGTCACGGCGCTGGGGCATTGCCATCCGGCGCTGGTAGAGGCGCTGAAAAGCCAGGGCGAAACGCTATGGCATACCAGCAATGTGTTCACCAATGAACCGGCACTGCGCCTGGGTCGTAAGCTGGTGGCCGCCACGTTTGCCGAGCGCGTGGTGTTTATGAATTCCGGTACGGAAGCCAACGAAACGGCATTTAAACTGGCGCGCTACTATGCCTCGACGCGCCACAGCCCGTACAAAACCAAAATCATCGCGTTCCATAACGCCTTCCATGGCCGTTCACTGTTTACCGTTTCGGTCGGTGGACAGCCGAAGTACTCCGACGGCTTCGGGCCGAAACCGGCCGATATCATCCACGTTCCCTTTAACGACCTGCATGCGGTGCAAGCGGTGATGGACGATCACACCTGCGCAGTGGTGGTTGAGCCGATTCAGGGTGAGGGCGGAGTGATGGCGGCCACGCCTGAATTCCTCAAAGGGCTGCGCGAGTTGTGCGACCAGCATCAGGCGTTGTTAGTATTTGATGAGGTGCAGAGCGGCATGGGGCGTACCGGGTCGCTGTTTGCCTATCAGCATTACGGCGTGACGCCGGATATTCTCACCAGTGCCAAAGCGTTAGGCGGCGGTTTCCCGGTGAGCGCCGTGCTGACCACCGAAGAGATTGCCAGCGCGTTTCACGTCGGTTCGCACGGGTCGACCTACGGCGGTAATCCGCTGGCCTGCGCGGTGGCTGGGGCGGCGTTTGACATTATTAACACGCCAGAAGTGCTGGACGGCGTAAATGCAAAGCGCGAGCGTTTTGTGAAGCATCTGCAACAGATCGACGCCGAGCTGGATGTTTTCAGCGATGTACGCGGCATGGGCTTGCTGATTGGCGCTGAGCTGAAGCCGCAGTACAAAGGTCGCGCACGCGATTTCCTGCACGCTGCCGCGCATGAAGGTGTGATGGTGCTTAACGCCGGGCCGGACGTGATGCGCTTTGCGCCGTCGCTGGTGGTGGAAGAGACGGACATTGACGAAGGGATGGCGCGTTTTGCCGCTGCGGTGAAGAAGGTAGTGAAAAGCTAAGCGCGCTTCTTCAACCAAATCCCATGATGCGGGCGCTGACGCCATGCCACTGAAGAGATGGTGTGCATGGTGTTCAGATGCCCCAGAATACGCTGCAGATGCTGTTCCATAGTGCTGAGCGGCCCATGCGCCAGCGTCTCCGCCGACTCCATGATATTCGCATCCCCGCTGCCTCCCGCCTCGTCATACTCTAGCCGCTGCTGGCAGCGCTGCAAGGCAATTTCGCAGGACTGCAAATAACGCTGGGCCAAATCTTCGGTCAACATGTTGTGCTCGCGCGCCAGCGTGGTCATGGCATTGATATGCTCGACGATAAACTGGCTGTGCGTTACCCACAGCTTCATATCCGCCAGATAATGCGAGTTAAAGCCCGGTTCCTGCATCGCCTGATTCAGCGAGTTGAACAGCGCGTTGTGCGCCTGATTCACGCGCATCCGCTGATATGCCAGGGTGGGTGCCTGCGGGTCGTTACTGAGGATCAGCCGCAGGGCATCCTGGTCGGCCTCCAGCGCCTGCTGGGCATTTTTACGCAGTAGCCCGCTTTGCCACTGCGGCCACAGCCAGACCATTCCGCCGAAGGCTATCAGACAGCCAATCACCGTGTCGACAAAACGAGCCAGAATGAAATGTTCGCCGTTGAGCGTCAGCAGCTGAATGGTGTATACCGCGGTGACCGTAAAGCCCACGGTGGCCCAGCCGTAGCTCTTGCGAATGATCAGATAGCTCGCCAGGGTAATCAATAACATCGACGCCAGGGTGTAGCCTTCCGGTACGTGGAAGTGCAGGGTGCCTGCGGCAATCACCAGCCCGGCCAGCGTGCCCGCGGCCCGGTGGAAAATTCGCACGCGCGTTGCGCCGTAGCCGTTTTGCGTCACCAGCAGGACGGTCATCAGGATCCAGTACGGCTTCGGCAGATTCAGCGCCGCCCCCATCAGGCTGGCGATGCTCAGCATCACGCTGATTCGCGCCGCGTTTCGCAGCGCCGGAGATTTAAACGACAGGTAGCTTTTCAGCGCGGCGAAAACCGGCAGACGGCGTTCGTTATCGGCCATCAGATTGCGCGGGTACAGCGGGCGCTGCATCCGCAAGACGCGGGCGATACGGCTGAAATGCCAGGCGCAGAACTGGCCGACGGGATTATCCGGGTGCTGATGGGCGATTTTTTCCAGAGCGCCAATCTGTTTATCCATGTTAAAGCGCTGCGGAAAACGGTGATAAAGAATGTCATCGGCCATCACCCGCAGCCGGGCGGCGATGGTTTGTGCATTCCAGCGGATCACCGCTTCAGCGTGGCTGCGTTCCACCAGTTTTTGCACTTCCGCTGGCTGATGCAGGCTGACTGAAATATGTTCTTGCAGGTCGAGGCCCATCTGAAAGGCGCGCAGCAGGCGCTTGTATTCGTGATTCTGGTTGGCTGCGAGCATATGCATTTGCTGATAACACTGGGTAATCAGGTCGACTGCCTTCTGCTGACGGTTGAGTAGCGGTGGCAGCGCTTTTTCAGGATCGGTGTGCTGAGTCAGGAGGCTGTATTTGGCTTCACAATAATCCGCCAGCTGGCGATAGAGCAGGCTCAGGGATTCGCGCAGCGGCTGTTCGTGCCACATCCAGAACCAGAACCAGTTGAACAGGCCGTACCACAGAGTGCCGAGAGCGTAAATCAGCAGCGGCTGCCACACCGGCATATTGCCTGCGAGGCTGAGGGTGAAGATCGAGGCAATCAGCGAGGCGGGCAGCAGGCGCGCGTGCAGAGAACTGATTTCGGCGGTAACGCCGAGTAGCATCGCCAGCCCGCTCAGAATAATGGGCAGCGGCACGTCACGCGCCAACAACAGCTGTACCGCGAGGCTACAGCCCGCAAACAGCGAGCCGCCAATAATCAGGCGCTTGAAGAAACGTTTGTGGGGCGTGTCCAGCCCGGCAATGTTGCAGCAGGCGGGAACCAATGAAAACAGCAGACCGTACTTGAGATAACCCAGAGCCAGACCGATAGCCACGGGTAAACAGAGCACCAGCGTTTGTCGCAGTGCGTAGTTAATTTCCGGGTGATAAATCAGCCTGCGCCACATGAGGGGAGAGACAAAAACGGCGTACTGCCCCAGGGCAATACGCCGTTAATCTGGCTTAGCGGGTACCGTAAACCACGATAGTTTTACCGTGGGCGGAGATCAGATTCTGATCTTCCAGCATTTTCAGAATACGGCCCACGGTTTCACGTGAGCAGCCAACGATCTGACCGATTTCCTGACGGGTGATTTTAATTTGCATACCGTCCGGGTGGGTCATAGCATCAGGCTGTTTCGCCAGGTTCAGCAGCGTCTGCGCGATACGACCGGTTACGTCGAGGAACGCCAGGTTGCCCACTTTTTCAGAGGTGACCTGCAGGCGACGCGCCATCTGGGAGGAGAGGCGCATCAGAATATCCGGGTTCACCTGGATAAGCTGACGGAATTTTTTGTAGGAGATTTCGGCCACTTCACAAGCGGTTTTCGCCCGAACCCAGGCACTACGCTCCTGACCTTCTTCGAACAGGCCAAGCTCACCGATAAAGTCGCCCTGGTTAAGGTAAGAGAGGATCATCTCTTTACCTTCTTCATCCTTGATGAGTACTGCAACGGAGCCTTTCACGATGTAGTACAGCGTTTCTGCTTTTTCACCCTGGTGAATCAGCGTGCTCTTCGATGGGTACTTATGAATGTGGCAATGAGACAAGAACCATTCAAGGGTAGGGTCTGTTTGCGGTTTGCCAAGCACCATGCGCGGTTATCCTCTGTTATAAGCTGTCTCCAGTGGCAGATAAGACACTGCCGCTGGCTTTGCAATCGTATCCTTCCCTGTGCCTGGGAAGTCGGCTGTCGGATTTTACTGCAGCCTGTAGTGTGATGTCCTCTGCATACATGCAGTACTTCAATGTATTACTGTAGCATCCCGACTGTTTTAGCATAGCTTTTGCCGCGTGTCTCCTGGTGTCTCGCTTCAGCATGACGCACGTCGCCTTCCGTTGCGAGAATTGTTATGTGCGCGTAATCTGTCAGGAAAATTGCAACTCTGGAGTTAACAATTATGCAAGCGCGTGTGAAATGGGTTGAGGGTTTAACCTTCCTGGGCGAGTCTGCTTCTGGCCACCAAATCCTGATGGACGGTAACTCTGGTGACAAAGCGCCAAGCCCGATGGAAATGGTGCTGATGGCCGCGGGAGGATGCAGCGCGATTGACGTGGTATCGATTCTGCAAAAGGGGCGTCATGACGTGACCGATTGCGAGGTGAAGTTGACCTCTGAGCGTCGTGAAGAAGCTCCGCGTTTGTTTACCCACATTAATTTGCACTTCATCGTGACCGGGAAAGAGCTGAAAGAAGCCGCGGTGTCGCGTGCGGTGGATTTGTCCGCTGAGAAATACTGCTCGGTGGCGCTGATGCTGGAGAAAGCGGCGAAAATTACCCATTCGTTTGAAGTGGTCGAAGGGTAAGCCGCCTGCCCGGTGGCGCTGCGCTGACCGGGCCTACTGTTTTTCGGATGACATCAACCTATCTTTTTGCCTTCCATCAACCGCTCGACCAGCGGCGACATAATCAGCTCCATAGCCAGCCCCATCTTCCCGCCCGGCACCACTAATGTATTCATGTGAGAAATGAATGAACCCTGTAGCATCGCCAGCAGCCAGGGGAAATCAATATCGCCCAGATTCTGGAAATGGATGACCACAAAGCTTTCATCGAGCGAGGGGATCCCTTTCGCCGCGAACGGGTTGGAGGTGTCCACGGTGGGTACGCGCTGGAAGTTAATGTGGGTACGTGAGAACTGCGGGGTGATGAAGTTGATATAGTCTTCCATCGAACGCACCACTGAATCCATGACTGCTTCCCGGGAATGTCCGCGTTCGCTGGTGTCACGCGTCAGCTTTTGGATCCATTCGAGGTTCACAATCGGCACCACGCCGACCAGCAAATCGACGTGTTTTGCCACGTCGTGCTGCGGGGTTACAACCCCGCCGTGCAGGCCTTCATAAAACAGCACATCGGAGGGTTCAGGCAGCGGTTGCCACGGCGTAAACGTCCCAGGCACCTGATTCCACGGCACCGCCTCGTCGTAGGTATGTAGGTATTTACGCGACTGCCCGCTGCCGTCCAGGCCATAGGTCAAAAACGTCTGTTCGAGTAGGCCGAAATCGTTGGCGTCCGGGCCAAAATAACTGATATGTCGACCCATATCGCGCGCTTTGCGGATGGCCATGTCCATTTCTGGGCGGGTGTAACGGTGGAAACTGTCGCCTTCCACTTCCGCAGCGGTCAGATTGAGTTGGGCAAAGATTTTACGGAAGGCGAGGCTGGTGGTGGTGGTTCCCGCGCCGCTGGAGCCGGTCACGGCGATCACCGGATGTTTGGCAGACATAACTACTCCCTGAAGCAGTAATATTTTTGAGTATAGTCAGCCGTGGAATTGGGTACGGGGCATTAGGTTCACCGTCTCGTGCAGTTCGGACCACACCAGGACGACGTCCCCGCTTTTCAATTGTTGTTTTACGTCGGCGACCTTGTCTTCTAGCGAACGTTCATGTTCACCATAATCGGTACCTTCGCGCAACACAAAGCTTTCAATCAGATTTTCGAGCGTTTCGGGAGCCAGGTTTTCCCAGGGAATAATCATTGTATTGCTCCTAACCATTGTGTCAGCCAGGCCGGGATGCGTTTTTCGAGCCACATTTCCGGATGGCGCAGCGTACCGCCGACAAAACCGACGTGGCCGCCATGCTCGGTCAGCTGATACTGAATGTTTGCCGGAAGCTCTTCCTGAGCGGGAATCGAATGATGATCCATAAAGGGGTCATCTTTAGCATGAATGATCAGCGTCGGTTTGGTTATCTGACTCAGCACCGACATCGCGCTGCACTGGCGGTAGTAATCTATCGCATCGGCAAATCCGTGGATTTTCGAGGTGATCAAATCGTCGAACTCACGAATGCGGCGCACGCTTTTCAGGCGCTTTAAATCAACGGGTAAGGTCCCCGGATAGGCTTTCAGCTTGCGCGAGGCGTTGGCTTTCAGCAGGTTCAGGAGATAGCGCTGATAAACGCGCGAGAAGCCTTTATCCATATGGTAGCTGCAGGCTTCGAGCATGAACGGTGCAGAGACGATAACCGCCGCGTCGAGCGGGGTGCTGTCGCCCTCTTTGGCTAGCAGGCAGCCGAGCATATTACCCCCGAGCGAATAGCCCACCGCGGCGGTCGGTACGTTGCCAAATTCCCGGCGCAGCCAGGAAAGGAACCAGGTGCCGTCTTCGGTTTCACCCGAATGGTAGATACGCTGATTGCGGTTCGGTTCCCCACTGCAACCGCGAAAATGCATCACGACTCCGAGCCAACCGCGCTGCTGTGCCGCGTGGATAAGACCGTGGGCGTATGGGCTGTACAGGCTGCCTTCCAGACCGTGGAACACCACCAGACGGGGCTTATGCCGTGCCTGGTTGGGATCTTCACTCCACGCCAGATCGACAAAATCCCCGTCCGGAAGCTCAAGACGCTGCCAGTGCGGCGTGAATAGCACTTTGCGACGGATAAGACGTGGCAGCATGGTTTGCAGATGGCAGTTGCGCACGCCCTTCATCGGCACAAAGGTGTCGTTCTCTCCTGGTGGTACTTCAAAGTCTACTGGGGTTACCTGAGCCATACTCACTCTTCCTGCAGCATCTGTTCCAGTTGCTCGTGCGCATCCAGCCACGCCATTTCACACTCTTCCAGCCCGGATTTGGCGGTGGCCTGCTGTTGCAAACATTCGGTCAGTTCGGCTTTACGCGCCTGCTCGTACAGGCCGCTGTCGCCAAGCTTTTCTTCTGCGGCGGCCAGTTTGGCATTGAGTTTTTCCATCTCTTTTTCCAGACGGGTAATCTCTTTGCGCAGCGGCTGCGTCAGGGTACGAAGTTCTGCTTCGCGACGTTTCTGATCTTTACGTGCCTGGGCGCTGTTGGCGTTGTCTTTAGGCGCCTCGTCAGCCTGGTTTTCCTGCTTCTGCACATCGCTCAGCCACTGCTGATAATCTTCCAGGTCGCCGTCGAACGGCTCGACTTTCGCATCATGAACCAGATACAGATCGTCGGTGGTGGAACGCAGCAGGTGACGGTCGTGCGAAACCACAACCAGCGCGCCTTCAAACTCGATCAACGCTTCAGTTAAGGCCTGACGCATGTCGAGGTCAAGGTGGTTAGTCGGTTCATCGAGCAGCAGCAGATTCGGACGTTGCCAGACGATCAGCGCCAGCACCAGACGGGCTTTTTCCCCGCCGGAGAAGCGACGCGTTTCTTCACTGACCTTATCGCCCTGGAAGCCGAAGCCACCGAGGTAATCACGCAGCTGCTGTTCAAGCACCTGTGGGGCCAGACGAGACAGATGCTGTAGAGGGGATTCATCGGCGCGTAAAAACTCCAGCTGATGCTGGGCGAAATAGCCAAGCTTGATGCCTTTCGCCAGACCAATCTCGCCGCTCTGTGCCGCTAGTTCACCGGCCAGCAGTTTGATCAGCGTCGATTTACCCGCGCCGTTACGGCCCAGCAGGCCGATGCGTGACCCGGGCACCAGGTTGAGTTTGATTGAATCCAGAATGGTGCGATCGCCATACCCGGCGCTCACTTTTTCCATTTTCAGCAATGGATTCGGCAAGCTTTCCGGTTCGCGGAAGCTGAACTGGAACGGGTTGTCGACGTGTGCCGGGGCAATCAGTTCCATGCGTTCCAGCATTTTCACGCGGCTTTGTGCCTGTTTGGCTTTCGACGCTTTGGCTTTAAAGCGGTCGATAAAGCTCTGCAGATGCGCCACTCTTTGCTGTTGGCTTTCATACATCGACTGCTGCTGCGACAGGCGCGTCGCGCGCTGAATTTCAAACGACGAGTAGTTGCCGGTGTACTCAAACATCGACTGTTGTTCGATATGAATGATTTTCCCTACTACCGGATCGAGGAAGTCACGGTCATGGGAAATCAGGATCAGCGTCCCCGGATAGCTTTTCAGCCATTTCTCCAGCCAGATAACGGCATCGAGGTCGAGGTGGTTGGTCGGTTCATCGAGCAGTAGCAGGTCGGAGCGGCAAATCAGCGCCTGCGCCAGGTTGAGGCGCATTCGCCAGCCGCCGGAAAAACTGCTGGTCGGGCGTTCAAGCTGTTCGTTGCTGAAGCCCAGGCCGTGCAGCAGGCTGGAGGCGCGAGCGCGAATGGTCCATGCGTCGATGGCGTCCAGCTTGCCGTGTACGGTGGCGATGGCATGACCGTCGTTGCGCTCATTTGCCGCATTGAGTTCGGCTTCGAGCTGACGGTATTCGCGGTCGCCATCAATAACATAGTCGAGAGCGGGCTGCGGCAACGCCGGGGTTTCCTGATTCACCCACGCCAGCTGCCAGTTTCCCGGATAGGTGAAACTCCCGCCGTCGGCGCTAATCTCGTTCTTAAGCAACGACAGCAGCGTGGATTTGCCGCAGCCGTTTTTTCCCACCAGACCGACTTTTTGTCCAGGGTTAATAGTGGCTGTGGCGTTATCCAGTAGGACACGCACGCCGCGACGAATTTGTAACGAGGAGAAAACAATCATAAGGCGCCGTATGTTCAGACTATGTTAAATTGTCATTATGATAATGTAGTGTGGTGAACCCAACGCTACACCGGGCGGCAATGGTAGCCCAAAACAACAACGATAGACAAAAGCATTCAGGCGCATCCAGAAACTCAGGGGTGCGAATTAGCCTGTCTGTTCACCTACCGGGAGGGGAATGATGTCAGAGACAGCAAAAGTTTTGCTGCTGTATGCCCATCCGGAATCTCAGGACTCGGTGGCCAACCGGGTTTTGCTTAAGCCGGCGCAACAACTTGAAAACGTGACCGTACATGACCTGTACGCGCACTATCCTGATTTCTTTATCGACATTCCGCGCGAGCAAAAGCTGCTCCAGGAACACGACGTGATTGTGTTCCAGCACCCGCTTTATACCTACAGCTGTCCGGCACTGTTAAAAGAGTGGCTCGACCGCGTGCTGAGCCGCGGCTTTGCCAGCGGTCCGGGGGGGAATCAGCTCGCGGGAAAGTACTGGCGGAGCGTCATAACCACCGGCGAGCCAGAAAGTGCCTATCGCCATGACTCGCTGAATCGCTATTCGATGAGCGATGTTCTGCGTCCGTTTGAGCTCACGGCGGCGATGTGCCGCATGCACTGGATGAATCCAATCATTGTTTACTGGGCGCGTCGTCAGCCGCCGGACGCGCTGGCGAGTCATGCCAGAGCCTACGGTGACTGGTTGGCGAACCCTGTCGCCCCGGGAGGTCGCTAATGGAAGGTACGGATTTGCTATTAGCAGGGGTGCTGTTCCTGTTTGCGGCGGTGGCGGCGGTGCCGCTGGCCTCACGTCTGGGCATCGGCCCGGTGCTGGGTTATCTGCTGGCGGGGATTGCTATCGGCCCGTGGGGCTTAGGCTTCATCAGCGATGTGGATGAAATTCTGCACTTCTCCGAGCTCGGGGTGGTGTTCCTGATGTTCATCATCGGGCTGGAACTGAATCCGGCGAAGCTCTGGCAACTGCGGCGGTCTATTTTTGGCGTTGGAGCCGCGCAGGTGTTGCTCAGCGCGGCGGTGCTCACCGGCCTGTTGATGCTGACGCAATTCTCGTGGCAGGCAGCGGTGATCGGCGGGATTGGCCTGGCGATGTCTTCCACGGCGATGGCGCTGCAGCTGATGCGCGAAAAAGGCATGAATCGCAACGAGGCCGGACAGCTCGGTTTTTCGGTACTGCTGTTTCAGGACTTAGCGGTGATCCCGGCGTTAGCGCTGGTGCCGTTGCTGGCAGGCACGGGCGACGACCATCCGGACTGGGTAAAGCTGGGTCTGAAGGTGTTGGCATTTGTTGGGATGCTGATCGGCGGGCGCTATCTGCTGCGGCCGGTGTTCCGCTACATCGCGGGATCCGGAGTGCGGGAGGTGTTTACCGCCGCCACGCTGTTGCTGGTGCTTGGCTCGGCGTTGTTCATGGATGCACTTGGCCTGTCGATGGCGCTCGGCACGTTTCTGGCCGGGGTGCTGCTGGCAGAAAGCGAATACCGACACGAGCTTGAAACCGCAATCGAACCGTTTAAAGGGCTGTTGTTGGGGCTTTTCTTTATTTCCGTCGGCATGGCGCTGAATCTGGGCATTTTGTACACCCATCTGTTGCTGGTCCTGGCCGGTGTGATTGTGTTGGTGGCGGTGAAAGGGGCGGTTCTTTACGGCCTGGCGCGCGTATACGGTCTGCGCCGCTCTGAACGGCTGCTGTTCGCCGGGGTGCTGAGCCAGGGCGGGGAGTTTGCCTTCGTGCTGTTTTCCACGGCCTCGTCGTCGCGCCTTTTCCACCACGACCAAATGGCGCTGCTATTAGTGACGGTCACGCTGTCGATGATGACCACGCCGCTGTTGATGAAAATCATCAACAAGATCCTGTCGCGGCGCATTAACGGCCCGGAAGAAGAAGATGAAGCTCCATGGGTGGAGGATGATAAACCGCAGGTGATTGTGGTCGGATTTGGTCGTTTCGGGCAGGTGATTGGCCGTTTGCTGATGGCGAACAAAATGCGCATCACCGTGCTGGAACGCGATATCAGCGCGGTTAACCTGATGCGCAAATATGGGTATAAAGTTTACTACGGCGATGCCACTCAGATAGAGCTCTTGCGCTCGGCGGGTGCGGATGATGCCGAGTCGATTGTGATCACCTGTAATGCGCCGGAAGACACCATGAAGCTGGTGGAACTGTGCCAGCAGCACTTCCCACATCTGCATATTCTGGCCCGCGCCCGTGGGCGTGTGGAAGCCCATGAGCTGTTGCAGGCGGGGGTGAAGCAATTCTCGCGTGAAACATTTTCCAGTGCGCTGGAGCTGGGGCGCAAGGCCCTGATAACCCTGGGAATGCATCCACATCAGGCCCATCGCGCACAGCAGCATTTCCGTCGGCTGGATATGCGTATGCTGCGTGAACTGATGCCAGTGCATTCCGATACGCAGCAAATTTCCCGTGTGCGGGAAGCCCGACGTGAACTGGAAGAGATCTTCCAGCGCGAAATGCAGCAGGAACGGCGTCAGCTTGATGGCTGGGACGAATTTGAATAGAAGGTGACCAATGGCAGTCCGTAAACGTTTTATTGCAGGGGCAAAATGCCCGTCGTGTCAGGCCCAGGATTCGATGGCGATGTGGCGGGAGAACAATGTCGATATTGTTGAATGTGTTAAGTGTGGTCATCAGATGCGCGAGGCGGATAAACAGGCCCGCGAGCACGTTCGCAAAGACGAGCAGGTGATTGGTATTTTTCATCCCGAGTAGCGATCCTTGCCGTCTTTTTTTAAGCTAAGGGGTACACGGGTGCAGAATTCCGCTACAATCTGCGCCACTATTCTTCCCATGCTCAGGAGATATCATGAAAGTAGCAAAAGACCTGGTGGTTAGCCTGGCCTATCAGGTACGTACAGAAGACGGTGTATTGGTTGATGAGTCTCCGGTGAGTGCGCCGCTCGACTACCTGCATGGTCACGGTTCCCTGATCTCTGGCCTGGAAAATGCGCTGGACGGTCACGAAGTTGGCGATAAATTTGACGTTGATGTGGGCGCCAATGACGCTTACGGTCAATACGACGAAAACCTGGTACAGCGCGTACCGAAAGACGTCTTCATGGGCGTTGACGAGCTGCAGGTTGGCATGCGTTTCCTGGCTGAAACTGACCAGGGTCCAGTGCCGGTTGAAATCACCGAAGTTGAAGACGACCACGTTGTTGTCGACGGCAACCACATGCTGGCTGGCCAGAACCTGAAATTCCACGTTGAAGTTATCGCGCTGCGTGAAGCAACCGAAGAAGAACTGGCTCACGGCCACGTTCACGGTGCGCACGATCATCACCACGATCATGACCATGAAGGCGGTTGCTGCGGCGGCCACGGTCATGACCACGGCGATCACGAACACGGTAAAGGTGGTTGTGGCGGTAACGGCGGTTGCGGTTGCCACTGATCATCTGTCTCAGATGAAAATAAAAAAGCGTGCCTGGCACGCTTTTTTTTCATCTCTGGATGTTGGCTCAGTAATGCGGTGGCGGCGTTTCTTCTTCCGGAGACGCCATGTGAGAAGGTTGGCTGGACTTCAGCTTCTCTATCATCAGGCGCATATTATCGCGCATCTTGGCCATTTCCATTTCGTGGGCGGTCACCGTCCGGTTGAGGTCTTCAATGGTGATTTCCTGAAACGCCAGTCGGCTTTCCAGCTCTGCCAGACGCGCTTCTAATGTTATCTCGCTCATTACCCACCTCTTAATGTCATTTCGTGGCGGATTCTACTGGAGTTTGCGCAAACGCGCAGCCTTATCACGAGATGAAGGAAACTTATTTACACAAAAATGGTCTCAAAAGATTCGCGATTACAGATCGTTCGTATGTAGATTTGTTCTGCAACGTTTTATAGTACGCTACACATTTACTAAACCCTGGGGTGAGATGCCCCGGCCCTGGAGAAATGGATGAAATCACTGTTTAAAGTAACGCTTCTGGCGACAACGATGGCCGTTGCCCTGAATGCTCCGCTGACTTTCGCTGCAGATGCTACTGCTGCCAAAGCGGCCCCGACTGCTGACGCTGCGAAAGCGGCGCCTGCAGGTCTGAATGCGGCATTCAAAAATGACGACCAACAATCAGCTTACGCCCTGGGCGCATCGCTGGGTCGTTACATGGAAAATTCCCTGAAAGAACAGGAAAAACTGGGCATCAAGCTGGATAAAACTCAGCTGATCGCCGGTGTTCAGGACGCGTTTGCAGACAAGAGCAAACTCTCCGATCAGGAAATCGAGCAGACTCTGCAGACATTTGAAACTCGCGTAAAAACCGCTGCTCAGCAGAAAATGGAAAAAGACGCGACTGATAACGAAGCGAAAGGCAAAGCCTTCCGTGACACCTTCGCTAAAGAGAAAGGCGTTAAAACCTCTTCTACTGGCCTGATGTACAAGGTTGAGAAAGCCGGTACTGGCGATGCGCCGAAAGACAGCGATACCGTCGTTGTTAACTACAAAGGTACTCTGATCGACGGTAAAGAGTTCGACAACTCTTACACCCGTGGCGAGCCGCTGTCATTCCGTCTGGACGGTGTTATCCCTGGCTGGACTGAAGGCCTGAAAAACATCAAGAAAGGCGGCAAAATCAAGCTGGTCATCCCACCGGAACTGGCTTACGGCAAAACCGGCGTTCCGGGTATCCCGGCTAACTCCACTCTGGTCTTCGACGTTGAGCTGCTGGACATCAAACCAGCCGCGAAAGCGGACGCAGCACCAGCTGCCGCTGCAGATGACAAAGCGGCTGCTGATACCAGCAAAAAATAAGCGTGTGCAAACCGCCGTCCGAAAGGGCGGCGGTTTTTTATTGGGCGCAATATAATAAACACTGGAAAGCGCCTGATGTGCGTATTACCTTAGATGCCTCAATTTTGATGATGATAATGAGCCTGCCCTGACAACTAACGACAGGCTCCTGAAAAGGAGTGCTTTTTTTCATGTCCAGGTCGCTTTTAACCAACGAAACCAGTGAACTTGATTTACTGGATCAACGTCCTTTCGACCAGACCGATTTTGATATTCTGAAATCTTACGAAGCGGTTGTGGACGGGTTAGCGATGCTCATTGGCTCCCATTGCGAAATCGTGCTGCACTCGTTGCAGGATCTCAAATGTTCCGCCATCCGTATTGCCAACGGTGAACACACCGGCCGTAAAATCGGCTCGCCAATTACCGACTTAGCGCTGCGCATGCTCCATGATATGACCGGGGCCGACAGCAGCGTCTCCAAATGCTATTTCACCCGCGCAAAAAGCGGCGTGCTGATGAAGTCTGTGACCATTGCCATTCGTAACCGTGACCATCGGGTTATCGGCCTGCTGTGCATCAACATGAACCTTGATGTGCCATTCTCACAAATCATGAGCACCTTTATTCCGCCGGAAACGCCGGAAGTGAATTCCCAGGTCAACTTTGCCTCTTCTGTGGAAGACCTGGTCACCCAGACGCTGGAGTTCACTATCGAAGAGGTCAACGCCGATCGGAACGTTTCGAACAACGCTAAAAATCGTCAGATCGTGCTTAACCTTTACGAAAAAGGGATCTTCGACATCAAAGACGCCATTAACCAGGTGGCCGACCGTCTGAATATCTCCAAACACACCGTTTACCTCTACATTCGCCAGTTCAAGAGCGGCGATTTCCAGGGGCAAGATAAGTAATGCGCTTTGCCCTGATGGTCACGGGTCCGGCCTATGGTACCCAGCAGTCCAGCAGCGCGTGGCAGTTTGCCAATGCGGTGCTGGCGGAAGGGCACGAGATTGCGAGCGTGTTCTTCTACCGAGAAGGGGTCTACAACGCTAATCAGCTCACCGCTCCGGCCAGTGATGAGTTCGACCTGGTGCGGGCATGGCAATCTCTACATGAACAGCATGGCGTGGCGCTGCATATTTGTGTCGCGGCAGCTTTGCGCCGTGGCGTGACCGATGAAACCGAAGCCAAGCAATTGGGGCTTACGGGCTTTAATCTGCAGCCTGGCTTTATGTTAAGCGGGTTGGGCGCGCTGGCAGAAGCCTCGCTGACCTGCGATCGCATGGTGCAATTCTGATGAAACGTGTTGCCTTCGTTTTCATGACCGCCCCGCACGGCAGCAGCGCGGGCAGGGAAGGGCTTGATGCGTTGCTGGCCACTTCGGCGCTGACGGAAGAAATTGGCGTCTTTTTCCTGGGCGATGGCGTGTTCCAGCTCCTCAGCGAGCAAAAGCCTGCGACAATTCTGGCCCGTGATTACATCCCAACGTTTAAACTGATGGCGCTGTACGACATTGAACACTGCTGGATGTGTGCGGCGTCGCTGCGTGAGCGCGGGCTGAGTGCGTCTTCTTCATTTATTATCGAATCTGAGATCCTCGAGCCGGACGCGCTACGGCAGCAACTCGATGATTACGACGTGATTTTACGATTCTGAGGTGACGATGCTGCATACTCTTAGCCATTCTCCCTGGCAACATGACATCAGCGCCCAGCTTCGTTTAGTGAAGGCGGGTGACGACCTGTTGCTGCTGTCCGATGGCGTGATAGCGGCGCTGGAAGGCAGCCGCTACCTTGATATTCTTCGCGCCGCCCCCATATCTCTGTACGCGCTAAATGAAGACATTGAAGCCCGCGGCCTCGCTGGTCAAATTTCGAGCGGTGTCGTCAGGGTTAGCTATAATGACTTCGTCAGACTCACGATCAAACACACCAGGCAACTCACCTGGTAGCAGAGATCGTTGTATATTTCTTGACACCTTTTCGGCGTGGCCCTAAAATTTCGCGTCCTCATATTATATGAGGCGATTTATTACGTGTTTACGAAGCAAAAGCTAAAACCAGGAGCTATTTAATGGCAACAGTTAACCAGCTGGTTCGCAAACCACGCACTCGCAAGGTTGCTAAAAGCAACGTGCCAGCGCTGGAAGCCTGCCCGCAGAAACGTGGTGTATGTACCCGTGTATATACCACCACTCCTAAGAAACCAAACTCCGCACTGCGTAAAGTATGCCGTGTGCGTTTGACTAACGGTTTTGAAGTCACCTCCTACATCGGTGGTGAAGGTCACAACCTGCAGGAACACTCCGTGATCCTGATCCGTGGCGGTCGTGTTAAAGACCTTCCGGGTGTTCGTTACCACACCGTTCGTGGTGCACTTGACTGCTCCGGCGTTAAAGACCGTAAGCAATCTCGTTCCAAGTATGGCGTGAAGCGTCCTAAGGCTTAATGGTTTCCGTTAAGTAAGGCCAAACGTTTTAACTAAATGTCAAACTCACTAGAGTTTTGGACAACCCTGAATTAACAACGGAGTATTTCCATGCCACGTCGTCGCGTCATTGGTCAGCGTAAAATTCTGCCGGATCCTAAGTTCGGATCAGAGCTGCTGGCTAAATTTGTAAATATCCTGATGGTAGATGGTAAAAAATCTACTGCTGAAGCAATCGTATACAGCGCGCTGGAGACCCTGGCTCAGCGTTCTGGTAAAAATGAACTGGAAGCTTTCGAAGTCGCTCTCGACAACGTGCGCCCGACTGTAGAAGTTAAGTCTCGCCGCGTTGGTGGTTCTACTTATCAGGTTCCAGTTGAAGTTCGTCCGGTTCGTCGTAATGCCCTGGCAATGCGTTGGATCGTTGAAGCTGCTCGTAAACGCGGTGATAAATCTATGGCTCTCCGCCTGGCGAACGAACTTTCTGACGCTGCAGACAACAAAGGTACTGCAGTTAAGAAACGTGAAGACGTTCACCGTATGGCAGAAGCCAACAAGGCGTTCGCTCACTACCGTTGGTAATCCCTTCGGAGTGTTAGTCCCCAGACGAGCGCTTCAGGTAAGCTGCTCGTTCTGGGTCACTTAATCTGAACGTCTCAAGAATTAAACGAGGAATCAAATGGCTCGTACAACCCCCATCGCACGCTACCGTAACATTGGTATCAGTGCGCACATCGACGCCGGTAAAACTACGACTACCGAACGTATTCTGTTCTACACCGGTGTAAACCACAAAATCGGTGAAGTACACGACGGCGCCGCAACCATGGACTGGATGGAGCAGGAGCAGGAGCGTGGTATTACCATTACCTCCGCAGCGACTACCGCATTCTGGTCTGGTATGGCGAAGCAGTATGAACCGCATCGCGTAAACATCATCGACACCCCGGGCCACGTTGACTTCACCATCGAAGTTGAACGTTCCATGCGTGTTCTTGACGGTGCAGTAATGGTTTACTGCGCAGTTGGTGGTGTTCAGCCACAGTCTGAAACCGTATGGCGTCAGGCGAACAAATATAAAGTTCCACGCATCGCGTTCGTTAACAAAATGGACCGCATGGGTGCTAACTTCCTGAAAGTTGTTGGTCAGATCAAATCCCGTCTGGGCGCGAACCCTGTTCCGCTGCAGCTGGCAATTGGTGCTGAAGAAGGTTTCACCGGTGTTATCGACCTGGTGAAAATGAAAGCCATCAACTGGAACGATGCTGATCAGGGCGTTACCTTCGAATACGAAGATATCCCAGCTGATATGCAGGACCTGGCTGACGAATGGCACCAGAACCTGATCGAATCCGCTGCGGAAGCGTCTGAAGAGCTGATGGAAAAATACCTGGGCGGCGAAGAGCTGACCGAGGAAGAAATCAAGACTGCTCTGCGTCAGCGCGTGCTGAACAACGAAATCATCCTGGTAACCTGTGGTTCTGCGTTTAAGAACAAAGGTGTTCAGGCGATGCTGGATGCGGTAATCGATTACCTGCCAGCTCCGACTGACGTTCCTGCGATCAACGGTATGCTGGATGACGGTAAAGACACCCCATCTGAGCGTCACGCTAGCGATGACGAGCCGTTTGCTGCTCTGGCATTCAAAATCGCTACCGACCCGTTCGTGGGTAACCTGACCTTCTTCCGCGTGTACTCTGGTGTTGTTAACTCCGGTGATACCGTGTACAACCCGGTTAAATCCGCTCGTGAGCGTTTTGGCCGTATCGTACAGATGCACGCTAACAAACGTGAAGAGATCAAAGAAGTTCGCGCGGGCGACATTGCTGCGGCAATCGGCCTGAAAGACGTGACCACAGGTGACACCATCTGTGATCCGGACAACGTGATCATTCTTGAGCGTATGGAATTCCCAGAGCCGGTAATTTCCATCGCTGTTGAACCGAAAACCAAAGCTGACCAGGAAAAAATGGGTCTGGCTCTGGGTCGTCTGGCTAAAGAAGATCCATCATTCCGCGTATGGACTGATGAAGAATCTAACCAGACCATCATCGCTGGTATGGGTGAACTGCACCTCGACATCATCGTTGACCGTATGAAGCGTGAATTCAACGTTGAAGCGAACGTCGGTAAACCTCAGGTTGCTTACCGCGAAGCGATTCGTGCGAAAGTTACCGATGTTGAAGGTAAACACGCCAAGCAGTCTGGTGGTCGTGGTCAGTACGGTCATGTTGTTATCGACATGTACCCACTGGAGCCGGGCTCAAATCCGAAAGGTTACGAGTTCATCAACGACATCAAAGGTGGTGTAATTCCTGGCGAATACATCCCTGCCGTTGATAAAGGCATCCAGGAGCAGCTGAAGGCAGGTCCTCTGGCTGGTTACCCGGTAGTTGATCTCGGTGTGCGTCTGCACTTCGGTTCTTACCATGACGTTGACTCCTCTGAACTGGCGTTTAAACTGGCCGCTTCTATCGCCTTTAAAGAAGGCTTTAAGAAAGCGAAACCAGTTCTGCTTGAACCTATCATGAAGGTTGAAGTAGAGACTCCGGAAGAGAACACCGGTGACGTAATCGGTGACCTTAGCCGTCGTCGTGGTCAGCTGAAAGGTCAGGAATCTAACGCTACTGGCGTTCAGATCCATGCTGAAGTTCCGCTGTCTGAAATGTTCGGTTACGCAACTCAGCTGCGTTCTCTGACCAAAGGTCGCGCATCTTACTCCATGGAATTCCTGAAGTATGATGATGCGCCGAACAACGTTGCCCAGGCCGTTATCGAAGCTCGTGGCAAATAAGCCGCAAGTTAAAAACTAATGTCCCGTGCTCTCTCCTTGAGGGGAGAGCACTATAGTAAGGAATATAGCCGTGTCTAAAGAAAAATTTGAACGTACAAAACCGCACGTCAACGTTGGTACTATCGGCCACGTCGACCATGGTAAAACTACCCTGACTGCTGCAATCACTACCGTACTGGCTAAAACCTACGGCGGTGCTGCTCGTGCTTTCGACCAGATCGATAACGCACCAGAAGAAAAAGCTCGTGGTATCACCATCAACACTTCCCACGTTGAATATGACACCCCGACTCGCCACTACGCACACGTAGACTGCCCAGGCCACGCCGACTAT
>Ga0207655_1000414_pt1 | contig 58652 bp, 60 predicted proteins | sample KBSM44metaG_FD_184398 | JGI IMG/M metagenome (GOLD analysis project Ga0207655, IMG submission 184398) | Miscanthus rhizosphere microbial communities from Kellogg Biological Station, Michigan, USA - KBS M4-4 metaG (SPAdes) (version 2) | ecosystem: Host-associated > Plants > Roots > Rhizosphere >...
TGATGCTGAAGAACAAGAGTACGTTGACGGTATTGCGAATGATGTGAAATGGCTTGGTTTTAACTGGAATGGTGAGCCACGCTATGCATCAAGTTATTTTGATCAATTATATGCATGGGCTGTTCAACTCATTGAGCAAGGCGATGCTTATGTTGATTTACAGTCTCCAGAAGAAATTAAGTTAAACCGCGGTAGTTTTGTTGAACCGGGTAAAAATTCACCATACCGTGATGCATCTGTTGAAGAAAACCTTGCTCGCTTTGAAAAAATGCGCAGTGGTGAATTTAAAGAGGGTGAAGCTGTTTTACGTGCCAAAATTGATATGGCAAGCCCAAACGTACACATGCGTGATCCAATTTTATATCGCGTATTGCATTCAGAGCATCATCAAACAGGTGATAAATGGAAAATCTATCCAATGTATGACTATGCTCATCCATTGTCTGATGCTATTGAGGGGATTACTCATTCGCTTTGTACATTAGAGTTCCAAGATCACCGTCCGTTTTATGACTGGATTGTAGAAAAGGTAAAATCTAAAGCAGTTCCACATCAGTATGAATCTTCACGTTTAAACGTGGACTACACCATTACATCAAAACGTAAATTACGTAAATTGGTGGAAGGTGGTCATGTAAATGGTTGGGATGACCCGCGTATGCCAACAGTAGTAGGTATGCGTCGTCGTGGTTTTACTCCAGAGGGTTTACGTGATTTCTGTAAACGTGTAGGTGTGTCAAAAACTGATGGTATTGTAGATGTTGCAATGCTTGAGTTCTGTATTCGCCAATCTTTGGAAAATACAGCTGCGCGTGGTATGGCTGTTTTAAGCCCACTTAAAGTGACTTTGACCAATTTGCCAGAAGATATGGATCTTACGCATGCTCGTCATCCTAACGTTGATATGGGTGACCGTGTGATTCCTTTAACTAAGGAAATCTATATTGACCGTAAAGACTTTGAGGAAATACCACCGAAAGGCTTTAAACGTTTAATTCCTGACGGCGAAGTACGTTTACGTCATGCTTACGTGATTAAATGTGATGAAGTCATTAAGGATGAAAATGGTGAAGTGGTTGAGCTGAAATGTTCAATTGACCCTGAAACTTTAGGTAAAAACCCTGAAGGTCGTAAAGTAAAAGGCGTGATTCACTGGGTATCTGCAACCAAAGGTATTCCTGCTGAAGTACGTATTTACGATCGTTTGTTCACAGAAGCAGACCCTGAAACAGGTGATGATTTCTTGGCAAACTTAAATCCGGATTCGATGAAAGTATTAGAAGCTGTAATTGAACCTGCTTTGGCACAAGCGAGTCCTGAAGATCGTTTCCAGTTTGAACGTGAAGGTTATTTTGTTGCAGATCAGCACGATCATTCACCTGAAAAACCAGTGTTTAACCGTATTCTCGATTTGAAAGATAGCTTTAAACCTGAGAAAAAGTAACACGATGAGTAACAAGTTTTGAGTAAATAGCAGATATAAAAAAAGCCCAACTTAGTTGGGCTTTTTTTATATCTATTTTCTTACATATATTATTCTTTATTACGTTTTGGCAAATAAGCTAAGCTGGATTAACCACATAAAAATAAAGAACAATGATTATAAGAAGAATAAATGCTAGCGATAAATAAGTATTCACCGTGTTAAAGCTTTTAATAAATTTCAGGATTTCCATAGTAAATCAGCGTTTATTTTATGTTACAAAATGAATAAATTAATAATACACGGAAATTAATTATAAAGGTTCCCAAAGATAGATTAATAATCCATCTTTGGGTGAAAAGTAAGCATTTGGCTTTATGGATATAATTTAATTTAATTGTATTTTTATAATTTAACCGCTATATCCAATACGTTTGAGAAATTTTTGAATAATTTCAAATGCAGCATGTTCGAGCGCTTGAGCGTATTGCAAATTATCTTCGCGAAGCTTTGGAATCGAAACATTTGCATGGCGAAGTTCACATGTATGACCAATTAACCACTTTTCAAAATGCTCTTCAGTGGTTTCAATGTGGAACTGCAAGGCAAGAATATTATTCCCGACTTCAAATGCCTGATTGGTATAAATATCAGAGCTTGCTAAAAGCACTGCATTTTCAGGAAGGTCGAAAGTGTCACCATGCCAATGTAGAACATGCACATTATTAAGCAAACCAGATAAAACCTGATTAGCGCGTAGGCTTAAACTCAGTGGACCCCAGCCAATTTCTTTTTGATGTCCTGCATATACTTTTGCGCCAAGTGCATGAGCAATAAGCTGTGCACCTAGGCAAATGCCCAAAGTAGGTTTATCAGCTGCTAAACGTTGTTTGAGTAAAGCAATTTCATCTTTTAAGAATGGATAATCGTCAGTTTCATAAACCCCGATTGGACCACCTAAAATAATGGTTAAACCTTCATGTGAAAAAGCAGGGGTTAAATCATCAACTCCAGCCTCAAAATAACGGACACGAAATCCGAGTTGATAAAAGACATCTTCTAATGAACCTAAGTCTTCGAAAGCAAGATGCTGAATGGCATAAATAGTTTTAGGGAAGGCGTTTGTTGTGCTCATAGAAATGATTCATAGAAGATCAATACGTGGAGTATAGCGATAAATATAAAGAAGAAAATATCTGTATAAATCGCCAATACCCGAAAATTGATATTTTTCGTTAAAATGATGTTGTTATGCAAAGGATTATCTATTTATGAATAAATCCCTAAACATATTCTACTGTTTAAAATAATAGCTTTTGAGTTTCCTCAAGGCCTATGTTTGAAAGTTGATGTTCATCTTTTAAATTAACGCCTGAAAAACCGAGTTGTTTTGATTTTTTCATTAATGCGATTAAACGTTGTACCGCAACTGGAATACTTAAGCCTGCTGGGCGAACATTGGAAATACAATTGCGTTTCGCATCAAGGCAGCCTGAATATGCATTCCATGTATAGTAAATGCCCATACTGTCCGGAGAGCTTAATCCTGGACGTTCGCCAATAAGCATCACAAGCATAGGTGCTTTGAAAATTTCTACGACTTCATCGCCAAGAGCAACTCGGCTACCTGTCGCAAGTGAAATTGGTGCAAGACTCCAGTTTTCTTGCTGAATTTGTTCGCTTAGCGCTGCAATAAATGCCACAGCATTCGCTTCAATTGCTCTTGCAGAGAGTCCATCACCTACCACAATACACACATCGTACTGTTGTGGATTTTCTGCATATTCCTTAATTAAGACATCTTTTGATTGGCTTGAAAGCTGACGTCCTAAATCTGGGCGTTTGAGATAAATTTCTTTATTAGATGCATTACTTTGTAGATGAATGCTTGGAAGCTGCTGTTGCTGTAATTGTTCAGATAAATGGAAAACGTCCATATCTTGATAAACCGCATCTTTTGCTTGTGCATGAGACAATTGGAACTCAAGTAAGGCTCGTGTTGGGATACTGCAACCCGCACGACCCAGAGCAATACGGGCATCGGTAAACTGTTTGAGTTTTTCCCACTGATCTTGATGGGTAGAGGAGGGATATTGAATATCTCGACTGAGTTTCATAGTGTTCTCCCTAATTCATGAGCAGGCGAGAGAATTGATCGGGCATGTGATCTGCCCAGCAAATTTGGGAGTTTTGTTGTTTAAAAATGCCTTGCTGTTCAAGCCAAGCAGAAAACTCCGGAGCAGGTTTTAAACCTAAAAGCTGTCTTAAGTATAGGGCATCATGGAACGAAGTCGTTTGATAATTGAGCATGACATCATCTGAACCCGGAATACCCATAATAAAGTTGATGCCCGCGGCGCCAAATAAGGTAAGGAGAACATCCATGTCATTTTGGTCTGCATCGGCATGGTTGGTATAGCAAATGTCGCAGCCCATTGGTACACCAAGTAACTTGCCACAAAAATGGTCTTCTAGACCTGCGCGTATAATTTGTTTGCCGTTAAAAAGGTACTCTGGGCCAATAAAACCAACGACAGTATTCACCAAAAGTGGATTATATTTTCGGGCTACGGCATAGGCACGGGTTTCCAGTGTTTGCTGGTCAACGCCGTGATGTGCATTGCTTGATAATGCACTACCTTGACCAGTTTCAAAGTACATAACGTTTTGTCCAATGGTTCCGCGTTTGAGTGCAAGTGTGGCTTCATATCCTTCTTGCAGTAAATCGAGTGAAATTCCAAAACCTTCGTTAGCCAGCTGCGTACCAGCGATTGATTGAAACATTAAATCAATCGGCACATTTTTTTCAGCGAGTTGAATACCTGAACTGATATGCGTGAGCACGCAGGACTGCGTTGGAATTTGATATTCTTGAATGACATGATCAAGCAATTTCAGTAGCTCTGACAAATTATGTAAATTATCTGTCGCAGGGTTAATGCCGATCACGGCGTCACCATTGCCATACATCAATCCATCTAAAATACTGGCGGAAATACCAAGAACATCGTCGGTCGGGTGGTTCGGTTGCAAACGGGTAGAAAGATGGCCTTTTAGGCCGATGGTGTTGCGGAACTGGGTAATTACTTCACATTTACTGGCGACATAGATCAAATCTTGATTGCGCATAATTTTGCTGACAGCAGCCACCATTTCTGGAGTTAAACCTGATGCTAATGCTTTTAAACTTTGTGCAGTTGCTTCTTCTCCAAGTAACCAATTTCGAAAATCGCCTACTGTGAAGTGTGAAATAGGGGCAAAGGCTGCCAGATCATGTTCATCAATAATTAGACGGGTAATTTCATCTGTTTCGTAATCGACTACAACTTCATTTAAAAAAGTTTTAAGTGGTACCTCGGCCAGTGTCATTTGTGCCGCAACATGTTCAGTTGCATCTCTGGCAGCTACACCTGCTAACTCATCGCCTGAACGTAATGGCGTTGCTTTTGCCATTAACATTTTTAGATCAGCAAAGTGATATTGCTGATTGGCGACAATATTGCGATAACTCATAGTTGCATCCTTTTTATAGTTCTTGTTCTGCGGCTTTAATATTTGCAAACTCTTCCTCTGGTGTACCTTTAACTAAATGATAACGACTATAGAGTAAAAAGTAAGCAATAAATACGAGATAAATAGCGGCAGCAATAAACCAAACTTTCGGATTAACAACAAAGCCCGCAACTACAGCAGCGACTGCTAGAACTAAGGCAATACTTGAAGTAACGATTCCCCCAGGAGTTTTATAAGGACGAGGCATGTCGGGTTTAGATAGGCGTAATTTGATGTGGGATAAAAGAATCAACACATAAGAAATGGTTGCACCAAAAACGGCAATTAAAATCAGTGAATCGCCTTCTTTAGTAAGTGAAAGTAAGAAACCGATAATGCCCGGAATAATAATCGCTAGGTAAGGCGCTTTATTTTTGTTAGTTAACGAAAGTGAAGTGGGTAAGTAGCCAGCACGTGACAATGCAAAGATTTGACGAGAATAGGCATAGATAATTGAAAAGAAACTCGCAATTAAACCAGCTAAACCCACAAAGTTCACAAAGGTCGCTAGCCAAGTATTGGTGCCATAAACTTTAACCAGAGCATCTACGAGGGGAGCACCAGAGTTTTGTAAAGTACTTGCACCCGCTGCGCCTGCACCCAAGAATAAAATGAGCATAGCGAACGCCGTTAATATGAGCATTGCACCAATCAAACCACGTGGTAATGATTTTGCAGGATCTTTCGCTTCTTCGGCTGCTAAAGGAACACCTTCAACTGCAAGGAAAAACCAGATTGCAAAAGGAACTGCTGCCCAGATGCCTAAATAGCCATGAGGTAGAAAACGACTTGCACCAGCTGCTGTGCCAACAGGAATATCCAACAAATTTTGTGTATTAAAATGTGGAATCATTGCGACAATAAACACAACCAGAGCAACAGCTGCGACAAGTGTAATCGCAAACATAATTTTTAAGGCTTCGCCGGCACCTTTGAGATGTATGCCCATAAAAACGGCATAGCAGGCGAGGTAAATCATCCAGCCATTAATGCCAAATAAAGATTCGCAATAACCGCCAATAAATACCGCGATCGCCGCAGGAGCAATTGCGTATTCAATTAAAATAGCTGTTCCTGTTAAATAGCCACCAAAAGGACCAAAGGCAGCACGTGCAAAGCTATAACCACCACCCGCCGTAGGCATCATGGTGGACATTTCCGACATAGAAAGACATAGGCACAGATACATGATTGCAGCGAGGGCAGTGGCAATAAACATGCCACCCCAACCACCTTGGGCAATACCGAAGTTCCAGCCAGCAAAATCACCCGATATCACATAAGCTACGCCTAAACCAATCAGGAGTAACCAACCAACCGTACCTTGTTTAAGTTGACGCTGAGCAAAATATTCTGCTGATGAAACTTCTGCGCTTGAAGCAATAACGGAAGCTGTTTCTGGTTGATTCATACAATACTCCTGCGAGTGGGTTTGTATGAATCAATGCAAAAGCAATGCCTAAATGAAACACTTTAGATAATAGATGGCGCTTTTTTATTCCAAATGATAAAAACTTGAGAACTAACAGCACTAAATAAAGAAGCCAGTAATCTAAATTACTGGCTTCTTACATAATTAATGAGCTTACTTCTTTCTAATGTTGATAGTCTGGTATCAACTTGGTGCAGAACTTAGAAGAAGCCCATAGGTTTAGTTGAATAACTAACCAACAAGTTTTTAGTTTGTTGATAATGATCTAGCATCATCTTGTGGTTTTCGCGGCCAATACCAGACTTCTTGTAACCACCAAATGCAGCATGTGCAGGGTAGATGTTGTAGCAGTTTGTCCAAACACGGCCAGCTTCAATAGCACGACCAGCACGATAAGAAATGTGAGCTGAACGTGACCATACACCTGCACCTAAACCATACATGGTGTCATTGGCAATTTTAATTGCATCGTCAAAGTCTTTGAACGTTGTCACAGCAAGTACAGGTCCAAAAATTTCTTCTTGGAAAACTTGCATGCCATTGTGACCTTTAAAAATAGTCGGATCAACATAATAACCATCGCCTACTTCTTTACGGCCACTACCACCAAGTAAGAGTTCTGCACCTTCTTCACGACCAGTATTGATACAACGTAAGATTTTCTCTTGTTGTTGTAGAGATGCTTGAGCACCAATCATGGTTTCGGTATCAAGCGGATGGCCAGTTTTAATACGTTTTACACGCTCTACAGCCAACTCCAAGAACTGATCAGCAATACTTTCTTGTACTAAAGCACGAGAAGGGCAAGTACATACTTCACCTTGGTTTAAGGCAAACATGGCAAAACCTTCAAGCGTTTTTTCTAAGAAGTCATCTTCTTTATCCATGATATCTTCAAAGAAAAGGTTTGGTGACTTACCGCCAAGTTCTAAGGTGACAGGAATAATATTTTCAGTCGCATATTGCATCACCATTTGTCCAGTTTGAGTGGAACCTGTGAACGCGATTTTTGCAATACGTGGGTTTGTCGCTAAAGGACGGCCGACTTCTGAACCGAAACCATTAACAATATTAAGTACACCCGGCGGTAAGATATCTTGGATGAGTTCAGCAACCAGTAAAATACCTACTGGTGTTTGCTCTGCTGGTTTAATCACGACACAGTTACCAGCCGCTAGAGCAGGAGCAAGTTTCCATGCTGCCATTAAAATTGGAAAGTTCCATGGAATGATTTGGCCAACTACACCTAATGGCTCATGGAAGTGGTAGGCAATTGTATCTTCATCAATTTCAGAGATACCGCCTTCTTGAGCACGAATACAACCTGCGAAATAACGGAAATGGTCAATCGCAAGTGGAAGGTCTGCTGCTAAAGTTTCACGAACCGCTTTACCGTTATCCCAAGTTTCTGCAACAGCAAGCATTTCAAGATTTGCTTCTAAACGATCAGCAATTTTTAAAAGTATATTAGAGCGTACCGTTGGTGAGGCTTTATTCCATGTTGCTTTCGCTTTATGTGCTGCATCTAGAGCGAGTTCAATATCTTCGGCACTAGAGCGTGGAATACGGGTGAAAGCTTTTCCATCAACAGGAGATACATTATCAAAATATACACCCTTTACAGGTGCAACCCATTCACCGCCAATAAAATTTTCATATTGTGATTTAAATTGAACTTTTGAGCCTGGTTGATTTGGATCGATATAGCGCATATAAATATTCCTTTGCTTTTTAGGACTAAAGACTAACAAGAACCCTGTCAGTAGGTACTTTCGTACTTTGTATAATTAGGATATAAAGAAGAAGGTTGGAGAAAGGTTGGAATAGAAATGTGGATATATAAGGAATTTACAAATGTTCACAAAAAAGGATTTATTGCAGCAACGGACGTTGATTGATCAACTGCGTACGCAAAATAGTCTCTCTCCTCAAAATGCTGCCAAACTGGGTCAAAGTATTGCAAGTTCATGGGAACGGTCAGCCTCTGCTGCGATTCCTAAAGAGCGTTTTGCTGCTCCATTAGTCGAGAAAAAATCTGCTTCACAAAATGCTTTGGATATGGCTTTAAGCCAGTGTGCCGATGACTTACGTCATATCGCTGAACAATCCTCAATGGTAATTGCCGTTGGTGACATTGGTAGTACGATCATTTGGACGGCAACAAGTGCTCAAATGCAAAGTGCAGCTGAGCGTGTTCACTTTGTGCAGGGTGGGCAATGGCGTGAAGAATTTGTTGGCACCAATGCATTGGCTTTGTCTTTAAAAACTCAGCAATCAAGTTGTGTTTTTTCTAATGAACATTATATGGAATCGATTCATGATTGGGTGTGCTATGCCGCGCCAATTATCGATCCATACTCAAAACAAACTCTAGGTGTCGTTGATTTATCGACTACTTGGAAGAACCATAATAGTTTAGGAATATTGGCTGCCGAACGTTGTGCATCAATTATTCAATCTGCCTTGCTAGAGCAGCAGCGTCAGCAATTACATATTCGTGCTTTTTCAACACCACAAGTTAAATTTAATGGCAAAAGTTTATTATTAACACCGCGTCAAATTGAAATTTTAACCATATTGGCGTTATGTCCACATGGTTTAACTTTAGAGCATCTCTATCAGGCGCTCTATGGCGAACGTAAAGTGAGTATGGGTACGCTTAAAGCTGAAATGTCTCAACTTCGAGATATTTTGGGTGGTTTACTTGGATCTCGGCCATATCGTTTGCTTGTACATGTTGAAGCCGATTTTTTACAAGCTGAACAAGCACTGGATGCGGGATATGCGGCTTCTGCTTTGCAGCTTTACACAGGTGTTTTTCTGGCAAAAACTGAAAGCCCGTTTTTATGTGCATGGCGTGACTGCCTTGAATCGCGCTTGAGCGATGCAATTTTTAAAACGCAAGAAACAGATTTATTACTTAAGCATTTAGCTCATTTCCCTGAAGCAATCGATGCGGTAGAACGTCTTATGGAGTTAGTACCGAGTGAACATCCCGCGCATCAATTGCTGATGAAATACCTTGACTCACCTAAGCTCAGTTAAGTGATTTTTTGATCCAGCCACTGGAACAATTGTTGATAGACTTGTTCTCGTACTGGCTGGGCTGAAAGGACTAAATCATGCAAGCCATTGTGAATAGAGACAATAGAGACATCACCTTTGATTTTTTTGCCAAATTTTTCAATGTCTTTAACGTCTAAAATTACATCGCTTTGAGTCGCATCGGCTCCCCATTTTTTAGGGTTTTTAGTCTGATGAGAATGCATAATCAGTGCGGGAACATTCAGTTTAACTCCGCGATGTATTTCTTTTTGTGCTGTATGAATCGCATGTAGAAAGCTGAGTTGAACCGTAGGGGCAGAGGTAGGTTTCCAGTCCAGATTAAAGTCCCATTCGCCCTTGAGCTGTTTGTGAAGGCTCGCGGTGTACCATTTGTTCAGTTGGCTTGGGAATTTAACTTTAGGTAGATATTTTCCTACTCGACTGAGTACTGGAATACCAAATTTCTTTTCGACCAAGCTTAAATTAAAGTCGTAAAACGGGCTGTTTGCCCAAAGTGCTTTAATCAGAGGGTGGTTCGGGTGATGGGCAGCATAAAGCGTTGCTGTCAAACCGCCAGTCGAGTGGCCTGCAAGCAATACTTGAGTGTGCTGTTCTTTAGCAATGATATCTAATGCTTGAGTAATTTCGGCATCGTATTCACTTAAATCAAGCACATTATAGAAGATTTGATGGGGTAGCTTGGAACGACCATATTTTCTTAAATCTAGGGCATAGAAGTCGTAACCATGCGCATTGAATTGTTCAGCCATTTCAGTTTGAAAGAAATAATCTAAAAAACCATGAATATACAGCACAGCTTTTTGAGTAGATTGAGCGGCCTTTTTACGCACTAAGGTAGCTACAACTTTACCTTCATAATCATCGGGAAAGTTTAGTGTGAGCTGTTCGTAGCCAGTACCTAAAATATCTGGAACATAATTTTGAGTAGCTGAGGATGTATTCATTTTTATCGAGCTATTGTAATTAAGACATGCTGAGTATCCTTCAATGAAATGGGCGAATTGTCAATCAAGTTTAGAGGTTGGATTGGAATAGAGGTTTAAAAAAAGGGAATACCGCTGGAGCTAAGTATTCCCCAAAAAGTAAGTCAACGGTCGGAGGGTTTGACTTACTAGAGGGATGTGCCATTACATCAAGATTAAAGTGCTGCTTTGAAAATCTCCACAACTTGTGCATGATTTGCTTTACGTGGATTGGTCAGCATACACGCATCTTTTTGAGCATTATCGGCCATAACTGCAAGGTCTTCAGTTTTTACGCCTAGCTCTGTTAATCCAGATGGAATACCAATGGATGAAGACAGTTTACGAATGGCATCAATTGCAGCATATGCAGCTTCCATCACGGTCAGTCCATGAGTTTTTACACCCATTAAATCTGCGATTTTTGCGTAACGATCTGGACAGGCAATTAAGTTAAATTCGCACACGTGTGGTAACAAGATTGCATTACATACGCCGTGAGGTAGGTTATAGAAACCGCCCAATTGATGCGCCATCGCATGTACATAACCTAAAGATGCATTGTTAAACGCCATACCAGCCAAGTACTGTGCATAGCTCATTGCATCACGTGCTTCGATATTTTCACCGTTTGCTACAGCAGGTTGTAACCATTGACTAATCATGGTGATAGCTTTTTCTGCACAAGCATCGGTAATTGGGTTGGCTGCCGTAGAAACGTATGCTTCAACAGCATGGGTTAACGCATCCATACCCGTTGCCGCTGTTAAACCAGCTGGTTTTGCAATCATGAGTTTTGGGTCATCAATTGCAATAAGTGGGGTACAACGCCAGTCAACAATTGCCATTTTTACGTGAGTGTCTGTATTGGTAATAATACAGAAACGGGTCATTTCAGATGCAGTACCAGCCGTTGTATTAACTGCAATTAATGGCGTCATCGGTACTTTACTTTTATCGATACCTTCGTAATCACGAATATGACCACCACCAGCAGTAACTAGGCCAATCCCTTTTGCACAGTCATGAGATGAACCACCACCTAGCGAGACGATAAAGTCACAGCCATTTTCGTTATAGGCATTTACGCCATTATGGACATTGATATCGGTTGGGTTTGGTTCAGCACCAGGGAAAATATGGCTAGCAACGCCTGCTTCAGTTAAATAGTTTGCGATAAGATCTGCGACACCAAATTTAAATAAGCCTTCATCGGTCACAATTAATGCTTTTTTTGCGCCGAGGTTTTGTGCCTTTGTACCTATTTCTTTGGCACATCCTGGTCCAAAGAGTGATACACAGGGAATATAAAAACCGTTTGTTTGATCTGCAATATTTTTAAAAGCCATGGAGTGATTCCTTCTTCCATAAATCCATTGTTTGTTATTACAGGTGAGCCTCACCATGGCCTTAGTATTGTGATGTGAAGATTATTTTCCTACCTACCAAAAACCTACCAAATATTATTTTAATGTTAATTATTGATTTATATTGATTTTACAGAAATTCTAGCTCATTCATTTAATTTTTTCGGGAAAGTCGTTAAGCTATGGGCTGTTGAAGATGTACTTATGAGATTATGAAACAGGAAACTGCGCTTAAACTGCTTAAAGCAGGTGAAAATGTCTTTTTAACCGGTTCGGCTGGTGCAGGGAAAACCTATACACTCAATCAGTACATCCAATACCTAAAAGCACGTAAAGTGCCTGTGGCTATTACGGCATCTACAGGTATTGCTGCAACGCATATGAACGGTATGACGATTCATACGTGGGCAGGCATCGGGATTAAAGATCAGTTAACTGACGATGACCTAAAACGTATGAAAGAGCGTAAATATCTCAAGGAACACCTTGAAAATGCGCAAGTTCTCGTCATTGATGAAATCTCGATGTTGCATGCAAAGCAGCTTAATCTGGTGAATCAGGTTTTAAAATATTTTAAAGAGAGTGACGAGGCATTTGGTGGCATCCAAGTCATTGTTGCCGGAGATTTCTTCCAGTTGCCACCAGTGGGACGTAATAGTGAAGCCAACCGTGACAAGTTCTGTTTTATGTCTGATGCATGGGTCGAAGCTAAATTCCGCGTATGTTATTTAACAGAACAACACCGTCAAGATGATGAAATTCTTAACCAGATTTTAAATGCCATTCGCGCGCAAAATATTCAAGCAGACCATATACACGCGTTACGTCAATCACGCTCACAAGATATTGGCGAGACCTTTACTCGTCTCTATACGCACAATATGGATGTCGACAATATCAATTATCAGCACTTAAATGAAATTGATAATGAAGGGCATCAATTCAATGCGGTTTTAGATGGTAATGAAAAACTGGTAGAAACTTTAAAGTCTTCGGTTCGTGCACCAGAAGAACTCACCTTAAAGAAACATGCAAAAGTCATGTTTGTAAAAAACAACTTTGATATGGGCTATATCAACGGGAGTTTAGGGGAAGTCATTGGCTTTGAAGAAGATGATGAAAATGGTTTGCTACCAAAGGTGAAATTGACCGATGGCACGACATTGCTGGTTGCGCCTGAAACTTGGTCAGTTGAAAATGATGCAGGTAAAGTGATTGCCAGTTTCCAGCAAATTCCACTTCGTTTGGCATGGGCGATTACCATTCATAAAAGCCAAGGGATGACGTTAGAAGCTGCCGAAATTAACCTCATGAACACCTTTGAAAAAGGTCAGGGCTATGTTGCGCTCTCGCGTCTGAAATCTTTAACTGGATTAAAATTATTAGGGATTAACGAGCAAGCTCTAGAGCTAGATAGCTTGGCTGTAAAAGCCGATCGCCGTTTCCAAGAGTTGTCTAAAGAAGCAGAAGACAACTTTGCAGATGTAGATTTAACTGCTCAGCACAAAGCATTTATTCGTCATTGTGGCGGAACTTTAAATGAAACTGAGATTTCTCGTAATGAGAAAAAACTCTCAAAAGGTGCGAAACAAAATTATGCCTCGGCAACGCTAGACGAAACACGTGCGTTGTTTGAAGAAGGCTATGAGATTGAAGATATTGCGCATGAACGTGGCCTTACCCCAGCGACAATCATTAACCATTTGGCGCGACTTCATAAAGAACAAAAACTGGATATTTCGGTTGCCCATCCTGGGGAAGAAGTGGTCGAAGAAATCCGAAAAATTTATAAGAAACTGAAAAAGCGCCAAAATCCAGATCATTTTTCTGATGATGGTTCGATCAAACTACGACCAATCGTTGAAGCAACCAGTCCTCGAATGGGATATGATCAGGTTCGATTAGCTTTATTATTTATTGAGTAAAGTTTAATTAGCTTAATTACTTATTACATAAATTGAGGTGGCTATGCCGCACATTGTAGTTGATTATTCAGATAACTTAACTGGATTAAATGCAAAACAATTACTTGAAGAAATTAATACAACGCTCATTAAAACAGAGTTGTTCAGCCCAGAAGACATTAAAAGCCGTGCGCGTAAAGATGATGTTTTCCTAATTGGTTTGGGACTAGAACAGGCTTATATTCATGTAAAAGTTTATATTTTGTCGGGAAGAAATGCAGAGCAAAAACAACTGATGGGTGATCAGTTGTTAGCGGCACTCAGCAATAAAAATTATCTACAACAAGAGTTTAATAAAGAAATTCAATTGTGTGTTGAACTTGTTGATATGCCAAAAGAAGATTATTTTAAGCAAGTTGTATAATTTTAAAAAGCGCAATTTCGATCAAGAATAGAGATCAGCACTATGTAAAAGTAGTGCTATCGAATGAACAGACATAAATGTATGGCTGTATATACACAAAAGCTGCAACTGGTTTGCGATTATATTCAAAGACATTTAGATGAAGATTTAGATGTTGATCGATTGAGCCAGATTGCAGCCTTATCCAAATTTCATTTTCATCGTATTTTTGCCGTTCATATTGGTTTAAATGTGATGAAGTTTATTCAACTTTCTCGTTTAAAGCGGGCCTCTTTTCAATTGGCTTTTGAACCCGATCTCAAAATTATTGAGATTGCATTACAAGCAGGGTTTGACAGTCCAGAGGCATTTACTCGTGCATTTAAGCGTTCATTTGATCAAACTCCTCGGGCTTTTAGAGATAAACCGGACTGGGAATCTTGGCACCAGAAGTTTGTTTTTACACTTCCGAAAAGTGAGCTAAAAATGAATGTAAATATTGTTGAGCGTCCTGCCCAGAAGATTGCGTATCTGTCGCATCTGGGAAGTCCAGATAAAGTTTTTGAAACTGCTGCACGTTTTATTGCTTGGCGTAAAGAAACGGGTTTATCACCTGTGACTAAATCAAGAACGTATGGTATTCCTTTTTCTGACCCTGAACAAACACCATCAGACGCGTTTAGGTTTGACATTGCAGGGTCAATTGAAACGGCTGTACCTGAAAATATTTATGGCGTACAAACAGGGGAAATTCCTGCTGGACGTTACGCGACCGTAAGACATTTTGGTAGCCATGACCAGATTAAAGAAAGTGTGTATTACATCTTTAAAAACTGGTTACCTGAGCAGCCTGAAGAAGCTGGGGATTATCCAGTTTTCTTTCACTATCATAACTTTGTGCATGATGTGAAAGAATGTGATCTTATTACAGATATCTATTTACTTTTAAAGTAGTCCGTTACCCACAAAGGCATAACTTCTTGTGGTTATGCCTTTAAGCCAAATAGCTTGATATTTGCATATTGCTCAATCAGGTTGGCATCTAACATATGAATATAGTCCATAAAAATGGTACTAAAACTTCCCATGGTTTGTGCCTGATTGGATGCAAGTTTACCCGCAATTGCAAAATGTATATGAGCTGAAAGCGCTGCAATGGTTGGAGTCGTTACCGCACTATATGCAGCGATTAACGCACCCAAAGCACATCCTGTTGCTGTAATTTTAGGTTGTAAGGGGCTGCCGCCGTTAATTTGGATAACGACATCTAATTCTTTAGACAGAATGTAATCTGACTCACCTGAAATTGCGATACAGTCTGTATGTACTAATAGCGCGTAAGCCTGTCGATAGACATCATCACTACTTAGAGTACTATCTACACCTTTAGATTGAACCTGATTACCTGCAAGCGTACTGATTTCTGAGGCATTACCACGAATAACGCTTGGCTTAAATTGCAAAAGCTCGTCTGTCATTTGACTACGCCAAGCTAAAATTGGCCCATAACCTACTGGATCAAGTACCCATGGAATATCATTTAGCTGAGCTGTTTTGGCTGAGATCTGCATGGCTTGCATTTGCTCAGTGGTGGGTGTACCTAAATTAATGCTCAAGGCTGATGCGATTTTGGTAAAGCTTTCTGCTTCGTAAGGATTATCAATCATCGCAGGCGAGGCACCAGACGCGAGTAATACATTGGCCGTATAGTTTGCAGCAACGCTATTGGTAATACATTGTACAAGAGGCGTTTTGGCTTGCATGTTCTGCCAAGCTTCAATGACCTGTTCAATCAAACTAGATGTCGATGTCATATTATTATCCCTAGTAAGCCAAAGTGATTATAAATTTAGTGGGTAAAATAGTGGTCTTGATGCTTACATTTTTGGCAAATCAAAGAAACATAATCTGCTGCATCATAGTCAACGGTTAAATCATTTGAACCACAATACATACAACGTTTGACAGAATAAAAGTTTAAACGTGGTTCAATTTTTCGCCATGCTTTCCATACAGGTTGCACAAATATCTGTTCGTCGTAACCCAAGAAACGATTAAGCAAAATATAACTCATTTTACTGTAAGGAATATTGTGAGGACGGGGGAGCATAGAGGTTTCCCACTTTTCGGTCACGGCTCTTTCGCGATATTGTTCTAAAGTCTTCTTTAATAGATTAGTATTAATAAACTTATCATTGCGAGGCTGTAAAACTTTTTGTTTATACAGATATTCTAGTGCAGTTTGTACCAGATAATAAATCTGCCCAATTGCGAGTGAATCCATTAAACGATAGCAAAAGCTTTGAAAATTTGAATTCCCGGCAATTTGGATACCCCAAGTTCGGCAGTAGAACTGCATGAACTGGATAAGTTCTTGATAGAGCACCTGAAAAAGTACGTCTTTCACTTCATCTGCACTACGAAAAGGAATACCAAAGCTTAAATTTTCATAAAACCAATTACGTAACTGTTGAGCCACGCTAAATAAACTTGGATCGCTGTAGCCATCTAAACGAATATTTAAGTGAAAACATTGTGGGTCATCAGTTTGGTCATTTGCATTCAAAATACCATCTTTATGCAACTGTTTAATTAAATAGCTCTGAAACATCCAGTTAGGTGTGATGTGATGGTATTTAATTTTGTCCCAATGAATATATTCATCATGAGCGATTTCTTCACGGGCATAGTCGTCTAGGAGACTTAGCAAGAAAAGTTTATGTAAGAAGCTGAGCTGTTCCAGACTACGTTGTGGCTGCTCTTTTGACTTAAATTGGCGTTGTTCTTGTAGGCGTGTTTGTTGTAGAAGCTTTTTCCGTTGTTTTGTGCATGTATCACAGTGGCAAGTCATTCTTTGATCTTTAAATAGACGGTGCTGACAATGACTGCATTCATGGAATTGAATGTCTTGTTCAAATTGCTCGGCATCTACCCAGTACATTGAGGCTTGGCAGAGAGGACAATGGCTACTTTCATCTAGCTGTTTCTGTAGAATTTGTAAGGCCATTTTGCTCCGAACATAAAATAAAAATGATGGGGCTATTATACACAGCCGCGCTATAGATGGCGGAGATTGCCAATTTCGTTTGTTGCTAAAATAGAAAAACCTAAAATCTATGTTTCGATTTTAGGTTTTCATAGTGGGCTAAAAAGTTGAATTAAACAGGGCACGGCAAGCTCTCATCATTTTGGCCAAGCTTTTTGGCTTTAATAAGAGCCTGTACTTTTTTACTTGGTAATTTCAGTTTCCCTAACGCATTGTAAGTATTAACAATAGAAGTAACCTCCTGATCAGTAATAGAAATACCTTCTGCTGATAAGAATACGGCAATCACATGGTGATCGAGTCCTGCTGTTGATAGATCATGAATCGCTTTAATGTTCTCTAGTCGATGAAAATGTGCTTTAAATTCCATGCTGACACCTCTTGTTCTAATTTAGATACCCATATTGGTATATTTAATTAGGCAAGAACCATGCCCAAAATGTAAGCTGACTCTAAAAAATGTTAAAAGCTAAAGGTGTTTTATTTTTATTGTATAGATTGCTTATATAAACAACGATTATCGTAAATTTGGTCTAATCTGTGCTAATAAAACAAGATTCTAATTTGAAATGTATAAATGAAGTCCCATTAATTTCATAAAGGTAATCAAATACAGTATGTATGACTTGGCGTATGATATTTCATGACGACTCATACTACCGTTTAGACGAGTATATAAGGAATAAAGATGAATATTGCGGCGCAGCCTCCAGTTCAGGCAGATCAGACAGTTTATTTAAAAGATTATCAAAAACCTGCATTCTTGGTTGAATCAATTAATCTTGATATCCAAGTATATGATGATAAAACAATTGTTGATTCGACATTAGTGATGAAGCGTCAAACTGCTGGAGATCTGGTGCTATTAGGCCGTGACCTAGAATTACAGTCTGTTCAGTTAAATGGACAAATTCTTACTCCTGCACAATATTCACTCGATAGTGAACAACTGGTGATCACTAATGCACCAGATGAAGTCATTTTACAAACGCAAGTCATTATTCATCCTGAAACGAATACTCAATTAGAAGGCTTATATAAAGCAGATGACTTGTTTGTAACGCAGAACGAACCTGAAGGTTTCCGTAAAATCACATTCTATCCAGACCGTCCAGATGTACTTTCTGTCTTTACGACACGTGTAGAAGCAGACAAAAAATACCCAGTATTACTTGCCAATGGTAATTTGCTTGAAACAGGTGAGGTTGGTGAAAACCGCCACTTTGCAATCTGGCAAGACCCGACCAAAAAGCCGAGCTATTTGTTTGCTTGTGTCATTGGGGATTTAGCTGTTCTTAAAGATCGTTATACGACTTCGGAAGGGCGTGATGTTGCTTTAGAAATCTATGCAATCGAGAAAGACATTCCAAAATGCCATATCGCGATGGAAGCATTAAAGCATTCTATGCGTTGGGATGAAGAACACTACGGCCGTGCTTATGATCTAGACAACTATATGATTGTTGCTGTTAGCCAGTTCAACATGGGTGCCATGGAAAATAAAGGTTTAAACATCTTTAATACTTCGTGTGTGCTTGCTGATGAAGAGTATACGACTGATGCAGCGATTATGCGTGTACAGTCTGTGATTGCTCATGAATATTTCCATAACTGGACAGGTAACCGTATTACTTGTCGTGATTGGTTCCAGCTCTGCTTAAAAGAAGGCTTAACGGTATTCCGCGATCAGTCATTCTCTGAAGATTTACAATCTGCTGCGGTTCAACGTATTGATGATGTAGCTGTGCTGAAATCACATCAATTCCCTGAAGATGCAGGTCCATTATCGCACCCGCCGCGTCCAGATCACTTTGTGGAAATTAATAACTTCTACACAGCGACAGTCTATGAAAAAGGTGCGGAAATTAACCGCATGATGTCGACCTTGTTAGGTAAAGAAAAATATCGTCAAGGAACGGATGAATATTTCCGCCGTCATGATGGACAAGCCGTGACTGTAGAAGACTGGGTTGCTGCATTAACTGCAGGTTCAGGTGTTGATTTATCTGCATTCTTAACTTGGTATAATCAACCAGGTACCCCAAAGCTTGAAGCAAAAGGAGAATATGATGCAGCAACACAAACTTACCGTTTAAGCTTTAAACAAAGCCTAAAAGCACATCCTAAATATCCAAATTTAAAAGCTGTTCCGATTCCTGTGGCATTGGCACTATTTAATGCTAAAACAGGTGAGCAATATACATTGCATAGTGAAAGCTTGTTTGTAAACGATGTTAAAGATGGCGTGTATTTGTTTGACCGAGATGAGGCAACCATTGAGTTTACAGGTGTGACTGAACAACCAGTTGTGTCGCTACTCCGTAATTTCTCTGCACCCGTAAATCTTGTATTTAATTATACTGATGACGAGTTAGCTTTCTTAATTCAGCACGAAACAAATGGCTTTAACCAATGGCAAGCAACGCAAACTTTGCTTGAACGTATTTTGCTAGAAGACCATTCTGCTGATGCATACATTCAGGCAATTCAACGTACTTTGCCTGAATTAGTTGGTCGCGACCCGCTATTGGCATCGCGTTTGTTTGATGTACCAAGCGAAGGTTATTTGGGTAGTCGTATCGATCAGAACTATGCACCAGCTGATATTCATGTAAAACGTGAAGCATTGCTCAATCGTTTAGCACAAGAGTTGGGTTCATTCTGGAAAGATACTTACCTTACACTTGACCCAGATCTGCAAAAAGAATTTTCTTTGGCAATGGGTGTGCGTGCATTAAAAAATATTATGCTCATGATGATAGCTCGTCAGGGTGACCAAACTGCATTTGAACTTGCGCATGTGCAATATCAGAACACAGGTAATATGTCTGAACGTTTAGGTGCGCTACGTGTACTGGTTTGGCAAAATGCGCCTCAAGCTCAAGATGTACTTGCTGATTTCTATGATCGTTTTAAAGATGAAGCTTTATCTTTAGATCAGTGGTTTATGATTCAGGCTGCAAACCCGAATGCGACAACTGAAACAATTGAATACCTTACTCAACATCCAGATTATGATTTAACAACTCCAAACCGTATTCGTGCGGTGAGTGGAGGATTATCAAATAATCCTGAAAACACGTGGGGCTTTGGTGTAGCTCACTTTATTAACCTTGCACAATATCTAGACGAGAAAAATCCAATTTTAGGTTCACGACTGTTACAGGTATTGTCACGTTGGTACACTTTGGCAGAACCTCAGCGGACTCAAGTGCAACAGGCTTTGCAAGCATTGCAGCCTAAAGTGAAATCGAAAAATGTCTCTGAAACTTTAAATAGTATGTTGAGTGTTTAATTAGACTTAAATATAAAAAATAAAGGCCTCGTAAGAGGCCTTTATTTTTATATATCTCTATAGCGATTTAACGCTTAAAAAATAAAACTTTCCTTATAGTGATTCGTCTTTAGCCCCACTGCTCATCATTTTGCTTTTATTTAAATTATAATCTTTGATACTCTGTTTGAAATTTATCGTTAAGTAATCATATACAATCAAAATTTAAGAGAGAAATAATATAAAAATAAAGTAAGTAAATCTGTATTTAGCATTTAGTTTCATAAAATTAGCTAAATTTTTGACATATTTATTTAAATTTTACTTAATAAACTTTGTGAAGGTTTTATTTAAATTATTTAAATCAATAGGTTGAGTTTTTGATGTGTTAATTTTTGTATCTGTGGAGTTGGTTTGAGTAATTATATTTTGTTAATTAGAAATTAAAATAATAATAAGATCATGCATTTTAATTGTTTTTATGTATGATGTTAAAAAATAGGGTAAAAAAATAAACTTTAAAAGGAGCAGTCAAATAAAAAATGATTGTAAGAATAAGTGCTAAATTTTTTATATCTATTAGTTTTAATAATTTAATTTAAAAGGTTTTGACTATGAAAAAGAATTTTTTTCATTTATCAGTAATAGCTGTAGCGTTATTTTCTCTCAATTCAGCAAATGCAGCTACAGCAACGGGTACATTAACTGTTAAGGCAACAGTAACGAATAGTTGTGTATTGAATACTTCCGCTACAGGTACAACAGCGAATGCAGTTTTAGACTTTGGGACTTTAAGTTCTCTTGCGAGTAACGTCGATGCAGACACTACAACGACAGGTGGTACCTCAATCAAAGTCCTTTGTAACAACACTGTGCCGTGGACCTTGGCTTTCGATGCTGGACAAAATGCGCAGACGACTCAACGTCGTATGATTGGTGGAGCAACAAGCAACGAATATATTCCTTATAACCTCTACTCAGATTCGGGGCATGCCACAGCAATCGGCATTGCAACGACTGCCTATAGTGGAACTGGTAGTGGTGCAGTACAAACAGTGAATGTATATGGCCGTATTCCAGCTGGTTCAACGCTGCCGAGTGCGGGTAGCTATCTTGATACAGTAACAATAACAGTAACTTATTAATTTTTATAAATTAGAAATATTGTTAGCCCTTTTGAAAGGGCTAACACATTAAAAAAGTTATATTTGAGTAAATCATGAAAAAAAATATCTTTATTATTACGGGATTATTCTTATCTTTTTCTAGCATTATTAACGCCGCTACAATTCGTCTTTCACCTGTGAATGTAGAAATATTAAGTAATCAGAGTGCTGCTTCAATTAGTTTATTTAATCAGTCAAATGAAAGTACTGATTTGCAGATTCGCTTATTTGAATGGACTCAAAAAAATGGACAGGATCAGTTAACACCTACAGATGAGATCGCAATTAGTCCACCATTTTTAAAATTACAGTCTAATGATTCTTATAACTTACGTGTAGTTAGAATTAATCCAGCACCGGTTTCTGGTGAAAAAACGTATCGCATTATTATTGATGAACTACCGAAACCAATTGATAGCCGTAAAGCAGCTCAAGGGGTTAACGTGCTTTTACGCTCGTCATTGCCTGTATTTGTAGTAAATAAAGATGCGATTACTCAATTGAATTGGAAAATTGATGCTAATCAGGAGGTGCCTTCCTTAAATATTAGTAATATTGGAAACCGGCATGCACTTTTAAATGACTTAACGCTTGTGGATACCACAGCAAATAAAAGCTATCCCATTAAAGTAAATACCGTGAATGGTTATATTCTTGCGGAGCAGGCACGAAGCTACTCTATTAATAATTTTACATATCAGCCAAATCATAAATACAGCGTTTCTCTGACAGTTAATGGTAAGAAAACCACACTTTAAGAGGCTTATATGAAATACATTATAGGTGTCTTATGTGTTGCATATCTTCCGGCGTATTCTTTTGCTGAGCAACTCCAAGATAATACCAACACTCCAATTCCCAGTGTTCCTAAATCTATAGATAGCAATAATAAATATACACAGGGGAATATAAATGGAGAGGAGCAATATCTTAATTTTACTCAGCTTTTTTTAGTTGTTTCTATTAATTTAAATGCTGCTGAAGACTTGGTTGCTGTGAAGCAATCTAAGGATGGAAAGCTATATATTCGCTCTGGCGCCTTAAAAAATTTAAGGGTAAAAATGGATGAGCATATTCCAGATAGCCAATGGGTGTGTATTAATGAACTAAAAGGAATTCAGTTTAAATATTTAGAGAATGAACAATCTCTAAACTTACAAGTTCCATCCAGCATGTTGACAGGCTATGCAGTTGATTTAAATGGCCAGCAGATTACCAGTCCTCATTTACTAAAAATGAAGCCTTTAAACGCAGCCATTTTGAACTATAGCCTGTATCACACCCTGACCAATGACGAGAATGTTTTCTCCGGTTCGGCAGAAGGGATCTTTAACAGTGCAATCGGTAATTTTTCATCAGGGGTTTTATACAACGGCAGTAATGAAACTAGCTATAGCCATGAAAAGTGGGTACGTCTGGAAAGTAAGTGGCAGTATGTAGACCCTGAAAAGATCAGGATCTATACCTTAGGGGACTTTATTTCCAATAGTTCTGATTGGGGCAATAGTGTACGTCTTGCTGGTTTCCAGTGGTCGAGTGCTTACACCCAACGTGGTGATATTGTCACTTCGGCATTACCACAATTTTCTGGCTCGGCTGCACTGCCTTCGACACTGGATTTATACGTTAACCAACAAAAGATTTATTCAGGACTAGTGCCTTCAGGTCCGTTTGACATTAAGCAGCTCCCGTTTATTTCGGGAAATGAAGTCACGCTTGTGACCACCGATGCAACAGGTCAGCAGAGCATTACCAAACAAGCTTACTATTTTTCATCTAAAATTTTAGCAAAAGGCATTAATGAATTTTCAGTAGACGTTGGAGTTCCACGCTATAACTATGGGTTGTATTCAAATCATTACGACGATGTCACCTTTGCTTCGGGTGCGATCCGATACGGCTACAGCAACTCATTGACCTTAAGCGGTGGTGCAGAAGCTTCTACAGATGGCCTATCAAATCTGGGCACAGGCTTTGCCAAGAACCTGTTTGGTTTTGGGGTAATTAATGCTGACATTGCAGCGAGTCAATATAAAGATGAAAACGGTTATTCTGCCTTGGTTGGTTTAGAAGGACGGATTAGTAAGAATATTTCGTTTAATACCAGTTACCGTAAAGTATTCGATAACTATTTTGACCTTGCCCGTGTCTCTCAAATTCGATATTTAAAAGATAATCAAACCGATGCTGAACCCAAAAATTATTTGAGCTACAGCGCACTGGCAGATGAGATTTTTAGGGCGGGGATGAGCTATAACTTTTACGAAGGGTATAGCGCCTATCTGGGATATAACCAGATCAAATATAGCGACAACTCTTATAAATTACTCTCTACAAACCTAAGTGGGAGTCTGAACAAAAACTGGGGCTTTTATGCCTCAGCATATAAAGATTATGAAAACCGTAAGGATTATGGAATTTACTTTGCGCTGCGTTACACACCGTCTACCCGAGTGAATGCGATTACAAGTGTATCTAGTGATGCTGGCAGACTGAGTTACCGTCAAGAGATATTCGGTTTATCAGAACCACAAATCGGTTCATTTGGATGGGGAGGCTATGTTGAGCGTGATCAGGATGCGAATCAAAACAATGCATCAGTTTATGCATCTTACCGTGCTCGGGCGGCTTACTTAACAGGTCGATATAACCGAATTGGGGATAATGACCAAGTTGCACTTTCAGCGACAGGATCACTGGTTGCGGCAGCAGGACGGATTTTTGCGGCCAATGAAATTGGAGATGGTTACGCTGTTGTAACCAATGCTGGACCGCAAAGCCAAATTATAAATGGCGGAATCAACTTGGGCGTAACTGATAATTCTGGAAGATTTCTGATTCCTAGTCTAATGCCATACAAAGAAAACCATATTTATTTAGATCCATCGTATCTGCCTTTGAATTGGAGCGTGAAGTCTACAGATCAGAAAACAGTTGTAGGTTATCGCCAAGGTGGTCTTATTGACTTTGGTGCTCATCAGGTCATTTCTGGATTAGTCAAACTTGTTGACCAGAATAATTCACCTTTATTACCGGGTTATACGGTTCGAATTAATGGGCAACAAGATGGGGTAGTTGGCTACGACGGTGAAGTATTTATTCAAAACCTATTAAAACAAAACAAGCTTGAAGTCGATCTTCTGGATCATGGTTCATGCCAAGTTGACTTCACTTATAACAGTAATCAGTACTCAACTAAGAAATTGGGACCTTATGTATGTCATTAAATATTATGAATAAGGCTCAAATAAAGAGCTATAAGAAATTTTCATTGGCTTTAAAATACTTTATAGGCATTTGCTTATTTTATCTCGTTTATGCTTTTTTTAGCCCAGCACATGCTGCTTGTACAGTAAGCGGAACTACTAATAGTACTTTTACCTACACGGCAGCAAATATTAATAGTGATGCAACTGTAAACCTTTCAGGCACAATTACTTGCACGAATTTAGGACTTCCCCAAATTTCTAATTTCATGTGTATGAAAACCGTATTTACAGGAGCAACCACTGCGAATAATAGTGTGACTTTACCATATACGGTCACTGCAACTGTAGGTGGAGCTGGGTCTTCTACCACCAACCAAACCTCCAATGTGTGGTATGGTCCAGTAGCAACAGTGGCATCAAATAATATTGTGAGTTACTCGGTAAATGTGAAAGTTCCAGCTCGAACGGGGTCACTCATTGCATATCCTAAAGGAACCTATACGGCTTCGGTTCGGTTGTATTGGGATATGGATCTTTTGGGTTTATCATGCGGTGATTTAATTGGTGGCTGGGATTCAGGTGATGCATTACTAACAGCAAACTTTGTGGTACCAAGTATGTGTCAATTAAACTCAACCTCAACTGTAGATTTCAGCAATATTAATGATATTAGTACCACTAGTCGTGATTACACAGCACAAGGAGCTGTAAATTCGACCTGTAATTATGGAACACCATATAGCATTTATTTAGGCGATGGCAATAACCGTATTCCTGGCGGATTTAGGCGTATGACCAATGGTAATAATGAATATATTCCCTATCAGTTATATAAAGACTCTAACTATAGTACGGTGTGGGATACTACGGGTGGAGTAACTAATGTTGGTGGTTCTGGAGGAGTTTCAAAAACAGGCTCAGGTAGCGCTCAGACTACCACAGTGTATGGAAAGATTCCGCAAGGTACTTCCATAGCAAGTACACCAGGCAGCTATTCTGATAGTGTAGTTGTTACAGTGACTTATTAAATTTTCGAGTCTATACGCGGTTCTATTTTAGTAAAAATGGTTCCGCGTAATTTTAATTATATTCATTAAAATTGGCTGAGCATAAAACGATATAAATCAAATGATTTTAGTTTTTTGAAACTTATCCGTCATCAAAAACAGTTTGACTTAAAAATACATACTGTATATTTATTGATTAGTTCCAAAAAAGAACTAGAAAGCAAAACAGGCAATTAAAATAAAGGTGAATAAATGTCGGATATTATTTTGCATCAATGGGAGATTTCGCCATTTTGTCAGAAAGTTTCAAGAATTTTGAAATTTAAAGGAATTTCATTTGAAACAGTTAACTATAACGGTATTTTGGGAGCTAAAGTTCCTTTATTGAGTAAAGTGGGCAAGGTGCCTGTAATTGACCATAATGGTCAGCGTATTCAAGATAGTACTCGAATTGCTCGTTATCTGGATGAAACTTATCCAGATACGCCTCAGCTCTATCCAGAAGATCCAAATCAAAAGGCACTTGCAGAGTTATGGGAAGACTGGGCAGATGAGTCTCTCTATTTTTATGAAGTCTATTTACGCGTAAATGACTCAGAAGCTTTAAAAGAAGCAATTCGCATTAGCAGTATTGGTCGCCCAGCGTATGAAAGACCAATGGTAAAAGGATTTATTTTAGCCGAGTTAAAAACACAGCTTTTCTTTCAGGGCCTTGGCCGAATGAAAGAAGAGCATGTTGAAGAAGAGTTTAGAAGACACTTAGGCCGCATTGAACAAGTTTTATCACAAAGTGAGTGGTTGGTTGGAGATTCTCAGACAATTGCAGACATTGCTGTTGTCGCTCAACTAGGTGAAGTGATTCGCACAAGCAAAAAATTTCGTAAAGAAATTTTGGATCGTCCGTCTATTGCATTATGGTATAAAAAACAAACAGGGTGAAATGACTATGACATTAGCAACACCAGATAAAATATTAGATTGTGTAGTTGTTATTGGCGTTGGGGCATCACAAGGTATTGGTGCAGCTGTGTGCCATCGTTTTGCAAAAGAAGGCTTAAAAGTTTATGTCGCTGGGCGTACTTTCCAAAAAATTGAAGCAGTGGCTGCCGAAATCCATTCGAAAGGCGGTGACGCTGTTGCATTTCGTTTAGATGCAGAAGATATGAAGCAAGTACAAGCTTTGTTTGACACAATCACCAGCCAAAATGAGCGCATTACTGCTGTAATTCACAATGTAGGAGGGAATATTCCCTCAATTTTTTTACGCAGCCCACTATCGTTTTTTACTCAAATGTGGCAATCCACGTTTCTATCGGCGTATTTAGTTTCTCAAAGCTGTCTAAAAATCTTTAAAGATCAAAACTACGGTACGCTTATTTTTACTGGGGCGAGTGCTTCTTTGCGCGGGAAACCTTTTTTTGCAGCTTTTACGATGGGTAAATCTGCCTTGCGAGCTTATGCACACAATCTAGCTCAAATCTATAAATCACAAGGCATACATATTGCTCATGTGATTATTGATGGAATGGTCGATGGTGATAGAGTGAATAAAGCATTATTTGGCCTAGGGCGTTTAGCCCGTCTTACGCGTGGAACGGGTGGGCTCAATATTGACGCAATTGCAGAAAACTATTGGATGCTTTACCAACAAACGCCTGAGCTTTGGACACATGAGTTGGATTTACGCCCTTATCAAGAAAAATTTTGAGAGACTAAAATGCTAAAAAAAATATGTCAGAGATTTCAAAAAAAGCAGGGCTGTGTTGTCGTTGCTGGTCATGACTTACACTTGATCGAGCGTGACTTTGTAATCTTAGATAAAAATGCCCAATTTCCATTACATCTTTATCAGATTGTGCATGATTTAGCCGTGCAGAATATGCAAGCCCATTCTATAAATGATGGTGTGACAGCAGTTCATTTGAACTTGGTGAATGCAGATCATTTAAAAAGCTTGTTGAGTTATATTTCCAGTCACAGACATACAATTGAACTATGTGTGTTTCAGCCGAACTTTTCATCTTCGCCAAATATTGAGGCTTTATCTTTAGAAGAGATTGAACACCATTGGCAGACCACAGGTTTAAGTGCAGTGAGTGTAGCGCAAGCTGTGATTAAGCCTATGTTAAAACAAAAGAGGGGCACGGTTATTTTTCTTGGAGCGCCATTTAGCAACTCGACTCATTACGATGTATTGAGTCAAAGCATGTTTGCGGGCGTTCGCGCTTTATCTCAGTCATTGGCAAGAGAGTTTCATCCTAAAGGAATTCATATGACCTATTGTATGGTTGAGAAATGGGATGGACAAAACCAGCACTTTACCTCATCTCTTAAGCAAGTATGCCAACACATCTATCAACAACCTGATTCGGCATGGAGCCAAGAACTTAGCCTATCTTGAAATTTTACTTTTGCATGTTGTTAAAATACAGTACTGATCTGGAATGATGACAAAACAATAATTTCGATAGGTATTACATGGCAAAAATTAAGCGTGTTCAGCAAGCTATTAAAGCGGTTTGTACGTTGGCAGTTTTCATGTGCTTTTCTTCATTAGCTCAAGCATATCAATATGATCAGACTGCCCGTTTAATTAACGAGCGCTTATCTTATATGAAGGATGTAGCAGGTTATAAAGCAGAGCAGCATTTGCCGATTGAAGATTTAACTCAAGAAAAGAAAGTTCTCGATCAATCTGTTTCCGAAGCTGAATCTTTTGGTTTAAATAGCGAAACAGTGAAGCCATTTATTGTGACTCAAATGAATGTTGCTAAGGCAATTCAGTACCGATATCGAGCAGACTGGTTATCGAGTCCGGAAACCAATTGGAAGCCCCAAGATTTAGCAGAAGTACGTTTAAAAATTAGTACACTAAACACGGAGCTTCTAAAAAATATTGCCTATGAACTTAAGAAAAATAATAACAAGGCACCTCATAGCTGTGGCTACATGTGGTCTGTTCAGCATCCTCAACTTAAAGAGGCCGACAAAAAAGCCTTATGTATGACACTAAATAAAATTAAGTTAAAACAATAGGTTTTTTAAACCGATGCATATAACTTGCTGATTCACGCCAAATTAAATCAGCAAGTTCTTCAAGCTTAAATTTGTTGAAGAGTAGTTGGATGAGTGCGGAAATACTTTAAGTTGTAAACGCTTTTAGCTAAAAAGCATTTACAACAAGTTTTATTTATTGAGTAATTAGCAAAACAGCGAGAATAAAAAAGATACAACCACTGATTTTATTTAATCGAGCAAAGTTATTTCCAGATAGCATTTTTTCTTTAAAAATTGAAGAAAAATTAGCGTATACCAAGTGGATTAAGAAACCGATAAGGCAAAAAGTTAAAGATAGTATTAAAAATTGATTGATTATTTTTTCTTTTATATCAATGAATTGTGGGAAAAGAGCAATAAAGAAAACAATGGTTTTAGGGTTGAGAAGTGATGCAAATAATCCTTGATAGAATAATTTAGATTTACTCACCGCTTTTTCACTTGTTTCGGTGTCTAATAAATCTTGAGAAGGTGACGTTTTGACAAAGTTTTTATAGCCTAGATACATTAAATAAAATGCACCAATAAATTTTAATACAGTGAAAATAGTGGGATTACTGGTAATGATTAAACCAACTCCACTCGCCGAAATGACTGCAATAACAAACATGCCAATAATTAACCCAATAATTCCAAACAGGGCTGTACGTACCCCATAATTTATTGAGTTTGTAACTGTAAATAAAACGCCTGGTCCTGGACTAGATAGCGTAAGAAAGGCAATTGTTATGAAAACTAGTAAACCACTCACTTAATATATCCTTTTAAAAATGAATTATTTAAATAAAAAAGCCTTCTGATGTTCCTCAGAAGGCTTTTAGTTTTATGCGCTTGCCAATTCTTTAACTGAATCTAAAGTAGTTTTGTCTCTTACTTCAAAGGCAACAAGACCTTTCCAATTGTGGCGGTTAATTGTTTCGATAAAGTCAGAATAATTTACAGTACCGCGACCAATACTAAAGTGTTGATCTTGTTCACCATTATTATTGCTAAAAGAAATACCTTTAATTTTGTCATGGTATTTGTCTACCACAGCAACAGGATCGCCTTCTCCCACATTTGCATGTCCTGCATCTAAGAAGAAATAGACATTTTTGTGGTCAATTTTATTAAAAACATAATCGTATTCTTCCATGTGGGTAAATACATAATGGAAAGGGCGATAGTTTTTATAATTTGATAAATTTTCTAAATAAATATCAACTGATTTTTCAGCAGCATATTCAGCTAATTCTTTAACAGATAAAATATAGTTATCGAGAGCTTTTTGTTTAGCCAATACAATTTTCTTTGGTTCTACAATACCGCCACCGTGAATAACTAAAGGTGCCCCAATTTTTGCGGCAATATCAATTTCTTTTTTTACATATTCAACGGCTGCTTCACGTAAATAATCTACATCGCTACCTAATGGTGCTTTGAAGTTACCATGGAAAATAGGTTGTACATTATATTTTTTTATTAAGTTATTTAGATTTTCGATCCGTTCAGAAGACCAGTCTGGAACCATTTCCCCATGCAAACTTCCATCCACATACCAGTGGGTGCAACCATCGTTAAAAGCCCTAAGGATACCTTCTTCGGCTGGTAAATATTGCTGATGGGCAATTCCAGAAGCAAAGTTAAGGTAATTATTCATTAAAGGCGAAGTCATTGTTATGTTCCTGATTTATTAATGATATTTTGGGTGTAATTATTTATTCACTCGTTACCCAGCCGACATCTTATTTTTATTTTGTCACAAAAACATTAGACTAAAGTCTAATATATTTAAGCGAGTTATGTGTTTATACAGACAGATCTGTATATTGCATAATTTATCAAAATATTTAGATCTCATCTTTAAAATATTCTTCTGGTATTAGTTAGATATACTCAAAAATAAGTAATTTTTAATATATATAGTTACTAATTATTATTTTTTAAATTTTAGAAATTTTTTATTATTAGCATTATATTACAGATTTTCGTGTGTATATTTAATGGTCTAATAAGAAAATTAATAGTTTGTTGGTTCGAATTATATACATTATATAAATAATCATACTGTTTTCTGAAGCTGAATTATTGAATAGTAGTTTGAATTTTAATCATTGTTGACTCTACTTTATAATCATAAAACTTAAAAATATCCTAGATAAAGATAGATCTGATATATATTCCTTTTTATTCAATACCAACAACAGTCGTGATATAGCTCGTTGTTAAAAGAATGGCTAGACCTAATGACATTTCAAATAAAATGGCGTAACCCAACTGGTTTGCAAATTTTGAGTGTTGTAAACGAGGAGTGAAATACCATTTGTTAAAGGCTGCTAGCAATAAAATACATAGCACAAAGAGTAGTTTTATAATGAATCCATGCCCATAAGGGGTATTGACCAGCGTATTGAAATCTTTAAGCAATAGCAGGGCAATAGTAACACCACAGATAAGTAAAACTCCGACAATAAAGGCTGCAATTTTTCCAAACAGATGCATACGTTCTTTTAACGGTAGGCCATGAATTATTCTGCTCGTTTTCCATAAGGGATAGAGTGAACCCATCCATAAAGACATTGCAAGTACATGTGTTGATAGTAAGATTTGCGCAAATAAGGATAAATTTGTGACATGACCTAATTGAGAAAAACTGAAAACAATGGGTATTAATAGTAGAGCGAAAATCGATCCTTCAAATTTAGAAATCTGACTATTTCCACTGCTTAATTTTACGAGCATAAAGAGCAATAAAAGCAGAAAGCTGATTGATCGAATGATGTGGACGTGACCAATCGGCGTGTTAATGAGCAGATTGATATAGTTACTATCCCACATACCTGATAGGCCAGTATTGGCAAAACTTCCGATGAGAATGAAGAAGCCTAAAGTACTTGAGACAAACCCCAACCCTGCACCAACAGTGATGTATTTGATAATAATTTTTTTAATTTCTACATAGTGTCCAAGCAAGAAATAACAGAAGGCACCTCCAATAACAAATGCGGTCCCCAAGTATAAAAAAGCTTTAACAAGCCAAGTCGCATATATCCAAGTTTCAGGCGCCATATTCTTCTCTCTATACAATATGCCAGCTCATTGCTGGCATGGATTAGCGATACTTTTTTATTTTTCTGGTTTATTTAATAGTGAAAGTATATTCGCCACTCATGTTGTGACCATCAGAGCCCATTGTGGTCCACACTACGGTATATTTTCCTTTTTTTAGCTTTGGCACAGCGACTTCAAATGATTTTTTTAAATCATGACTCACTTGGTAATTTAAAGGAATGTCTGTACGTTGAGCATCAAGCAACTTAACGTTCATTAACATGACTTCGCCGCCAAAATTAAGCGTTATATTTTTAGGTTGACTCACTACCGAAGCATTAATACCAGGGTTTGCGCTAACTAGGCTGACATGTGCAAATACGTTTGAAGCAGCAACAATCATAGTTGCTCCTACTAGAACATTCCGTAGAGCGGTCATTTTGTTGTGAAAAAGCTTCATGTTTTCATCCTCGTAAAATGAATATTTGACTAAGTAATGACTGAATTAAAATAAAGGATGTACTTTATTGGTCACACTCTTTGTATGCCTATTATTCAAGATAGAGAGAAACGTGTTGATGACTCCAAAATTACATTTTTGTCATCTTAAAAAATTGAGAATTTATCAGTACCAAAGAATTTTTCTGTTTTGATAATATTTTCCAGTTAGGTCAATTTAACTAATAAATGAATATGAGAGATCAGGAATACACTTAATTTTGAAAGATGATTTTAAAAGTAATATGCCCATTCTCATAGTTCGCCTGAATAGTAGCTCCATGTACATCAAGAATAGATTTGGTAATTGCTAACCCCAACCCTGTACCTTCTTCAACTCGCTGTCTTGACACATCTGTACGGTAAAAACGATCAAATAATCGAGTAAGTTGTTCTTGTGATAGGGGGGAGCTTTCATTTTCAATGGTTAGTTCAGTTGTATCACTATTCTGTTGGCATTTAATTTTGATGATCGAATCTGATTTACCATATTTAATTGCATTTGATAAAAGATTGTTAAGCGCTCGGCGTAACATTGAAGGATCACCCTCGACATAACCTTGGCCAGTTTGTTTTAGTGACATGCCTTTTTCAGTAGCAATCGCGTCATAAAAATCAAATAATGCCGAGACTTCTTTGACTAAATTCACTTGTTGTAAGTTTGTTCTATGTAAGCCATGTTCTGCTTTCGCAAGAAAGAGCATATCGGACACCATTCGGGCTAAACGTTCAAACTCTTCCAAGTTGGAAAATAGAATTTCCTGATAGGTAGAGATATCTCGACTACGCGATAGACAAACTTGGGTTTGAGTCATTAAGTTGTTAATAGGTGTTCTAATTTCATGGGCAAGATCAGATGAAAAATCTGAGAGTTTGCCTACGGCTGTTTCTAGTCGATCTAACATATCGTTAAATGCGATAGCTAACGATTTCAGTTCAGTTGGTGTGTTGTCGACTTCTAAACGCTCGGAAAGATGCTGAGCTGAAATGCCTTCTGCAACCTTTGCCATGTTTTGAACTGGACGGAGCCCACGCCAAGCAGCAAACCATCCCAAGAGCATCAAACAAATTGTACCGATAACACCGATATATAAGAGCTGACGTCTAAAATCGTTTAAGAAATGTAGGTGCTCAGATGTGTCAATACCCACAATAATTTGAGCCGATGGAATAGCGCTATTCTGATCGAAAGACTTTTTATAAATTAAGCCATGATAAATTTTATTTTGGACTTTCCATTCAAGCCACGGACCATGTTTAGATTTTACTAATGTTTTACTCTTAAGCGCTGTTGGCGATGAGCTAAAAATAATTTGACCGCTCGGGCGCTCTATTTGCACGATTAGGTCATGATGTCCAACTAAGGCATCTTTTAAATATAAGTTTAATTCAGAAGGATTGTGATGATTTTGCTCAAGTAGGTTCTCTACAAGTTGAATTTTACCTTCTAATTGAGTTCTATCTTGAGTTTCAAAATGATGCATGACGAGTTGGTGAATGACCAATCCCATAATTATTAAGATAATAACCGTAGAAAAAGAAAAAAGAATTGCAATACGAAAGCTGATCGCATTAAACAGTTTATTAGGCATCTTCGACCTCTAAAACATAGCCCATTCCTCGTATGTTCTGGATCAGCTTAGGACTGAAGTTGCTATCTATTTTATTTCTTAAACGTTTAATAGCGACTTCTACAACATTGGTGTCACTATCAAAATTCATATCCCATATTTGAGAGGCAATGAGGGTGCGAGGTAAGATTTCTCCACGTCTACGCATGAATAATTCCATCAATGCAAACTCTTTAGCTGTTAAGTCAATACGTTGACCCGCTCGAGTGACACGACGCTTACGAAGATCAAGCTCAAGATCGGCAATTGTAATAATATTACTATCTTCTTTTTGTTGCCCACGACGGAGTAGGCTTTTTATTCTGGCAAGCAGCTCAGCAAAAGCAAAAGGTTTTACCAGATAATCATCGGCCCCGAGTTCTAGACCTTTAACTCTGTCTTCAATTTGATCACGTGCTGAAAGAAAAAGAATGGGCATGGTTTTCCCGCTTTTTCGGATATCGTTAATGATGTTCCAACCATCTAACTTCGGTAACATCACATCCAGAATAATCAAGTCATATTCTTCTACAAACGCTTGATGTTTACCTGATAATCCATCAGTCACCCAATCGGTAATATATCCAGCTTCAGATAAACCTTGTTTAAGGTAATCACCTGTTTTTATTTCATCTTCAACCAATAAGATTCTCATTTATAAAAATCTCATATCATTCATTGAGAATATAATAACGTTATAAACACATGATTCGGCGTAGATTACAAAAATGTCATTTTCAGGTCACCTAGATGTCCGTTGGAAGCCTATAGGGTATTTAGATAAAGTTAATTTTTGGATCTAAAAATGAAAACTCTATTTCGCCGTAGTTTAACAACGCTTATGTGTGTTGGTGCTTTAATTACTGGAACCCAGTCTTGGGCAGAAGATGCAAAACAAACAACGGCTGCGGATGCGGAAATCAAGCCAAATTCTAAAGCACAAGAAAAATGCACAAAACCTTGTAGCATGAAGAATGATGGAAAAATGCAGCAAGACCATACGCAGCATGAGCATGGCAATATGGCTCAAATGGATCACTCTAAAATGAGTGAAATGGATCATTCACAGATGATGAATATGGATCATTCTAAAATGATGAACATGTCGAATAAATAAAAGAGTAAAGAGCACTGTTTTACTAAGTATGGTTAAACAGTGCTCTTTGCGGATCTTATAAGTTCCTTGATCTTTTTTATTAATTTAAAATAAATAACACTTTTACATTTAAAGTACTTTTATTGCATAACACTAAGCAATGTACTAGTTATTAAGCCAATATAAATCAATTTTCTTATAATATTTCTTCCTAATTTAGCTTAATATAAAGAATAGATACGACTTACACCTTTTGTGAATCTTGAAAATTATAAATGAATAAAGAATTGAATTTGTTATCAGGAGAGGCTTTATGAAAAAAGCTTCCTCAATATCTTTTCTTCTTAAGAAGAGGTATTTACTGATACTTCTCTTAGTTGCAATCTTTGGTTATGGCAAATATCACAATTACAAAGAAAAGATTTTATTTAGAGAATATTATTTACATCCACCATTGTATAGAGAGATTTGGCCATCTGAATTTGACCCTAATGGAGTCACATTAGATATTCCAGCAAATTATCTTATGGATGCAACTGCTATTTCTGAATCTTCACGAAAGAAAGATCTGGAATTCAGAGAAAAGCAACGATATGAGAGTGGCAAGGCCTTATGTGATAGATTTCAATGTACAGAACTTTTTCAAGTTCTTTTACCTGATTACAAAGGAAAAACATTAGAAAATTTACATATTTTTAATCCTGAATCAGTAAGAGCTGATTATAAAATACCTAAGGACTGGGAAGAGTTTTATAAGTATGTAATTTGGTTTTCCTTAAATAGCTGGATACCTAAGAACCATAAAGTGAATGCTAGTGATGCAGAAATTACAATGGGCATAAATTTAAGTTCAGTGTTTCATCCGAAAGAGTATTTTGAAACGCCAAAATTAATTAAATATATACAAACTAAACCAGCTCCAGAATTAGGCTTAACAGAAGTTGTATCACTAGATCCTAATTTACCAGGCGGGTTCTATAAAGTTCTTGTTTATAAGGATTGGCGAAAGAAATATCCTGAGGATGTAATAGAGGATTATAATCATTATAAGATTTATTTCAAAAAAGACGCTGATGGAAATATAGCCTCTTATATTAGTTGTAGTACTTTTGCTCGTACTTATTTATTAAGTAAACCAGATCCTGAACAGGCTATTCTAGAGGACTATGCTAAACCAAATCAGCAATACTATTGTAGTCATACTTTTAATGTGAAGGGACTGCCGATGAGTATTACCGCACATTACAGTGATATGCATTTAGCTGATTGGCAGAATATAGAAAATAATTTAACTCGGCTTATACAGTCATTTCATGTAAAAGAGACTAAGTAATTTTCAATATTTAAAGCTCTTGTTATTTAAAGAGCTTTTTTATATTCAATATTCTTACTTCTTCAGTTTAGAACATTGACACTCAAAACCTCTACGATTATTCTTTGCCTGCTGGCCACATTGCCAGTCGGTTTTAGCAGACCGTTTTCATCTAGGACATCAAAAAAGCAATTTTTTGGTGTCGAACTCGTTCGTCTCCCTTCGTAGCGGTAGGACGGAGGAGGGACGCCCTCGGGCGTGCCGGTTCCTAGATGACTGGTCTGCTAACCCTTCTTCGTTCTGCCACCATAATCATTTAGCAGTGATTTGGCAGAACTTCTATTTCATCTAGGAGTTCGCATATGCGTACTATTTTTTCTTGTTTATTGGCCTTTGCCAAACTCCCTCTACCGATACCATTCAACTGGCATTTAAAGCGGTTTAATCGACTATAGGTTTTCTACACCTTTAGATCATTACGACTAAAAAATCATAGCAACAATAAAACCTGAGATAGGCGAACACACCACTTTTGTGTCGTTTTCACATGCCTGTTTTTAGCGCTCAATTTAAGAGTGACGGCATTTCTATCTCTTTTATATACAACAAAAAATTATTTTAAACGGTATATCTATGCCAAATTTAGAAGCTTCATTTAGAGCACTAAAAGTGCTCCACGCGGCAAAATATTTATTTAATCAACATGGGTTTCACGTCGGTATCGACCGAATTATTAGTGAAGCCAAAATTCCAAAAGCCACCTTTTATAATTACTTTCACTCTAAAGAAAAACTGGTTGAGATGTCTCTGGCTTTTCAAAAAGACGCATTAAAGCATGAGGTGTTTTCTATTATTCATTCATACCAAGAACTTATGGTGTTCGATAAGTTAAAGAAAATCTACTTTTTACATGCTAACTTAAACGGCTTTTATCGTTTGCCATTTAAAGCGATTTTTGAAATTGAAAAGCTTTATCCTGTGGCCTATAAACTCGTCATTGACTACCGAAATTGGTTCATTAACGAAATTTATAAGCTACTTTTAACCGTAAAAGTTACAGCCACAGTTGAAGATGCTTACATGTTTTTATTTGTGATTGATGGAGCAATGGTTCAGCTTTTAAGTGCAAATAAGATCGATGAAAGAGATAAGTTATTAGAATATTTTATGTCGATGCTTGCTTAAATTGGCTAAGACTTTTAATACTTAAAGAAAAGCCCTCTAGCGAGGGCTTTTAACTTATTTAAAAGAAGGTTGGCTTAAGATTTTGTAGACTTTTTCTTTATATACATCGTTGGAAATGACGCCTTTATCTCGCTGTTGTTTGAGCGATTTAAACTGCTGACCATGAATTTCTCTTTGAATATTCACATTATCATGATTTCTAATGTAGTAAAGACTACGCTCATGATCACTCATATTGACTGTTTCATCAGTAGAGTAGGACGGCTTAGCTTCATTTTCTTGATACTGTTTCGCAATTTCAAAAAAATCTACATTTTGATGATGAACGGCAGAATTAGAAAAGTCTTTTGGTTGCCCATTAAATTTATGGTCTTGAGAACTCGCGTTTACCGCAAGCATGCTCTTATGCTGATTAAAGTTAGGGTGATTATATTCTTGTTTCATTTGAAATGTGTTTGTTTCAGAAAAAGCTACGGGAGAAAAAAGACTAATATTTAAAAATAAAAAAGTTAATAACAATCTATTCATTTCTTTTGAAGTCCAATTGAAATTGAGTAAATCACTGTATTGTAACATTAAAGTTTGTTTTTTGAAGATTAAATTTTGAGTGGATTTGATCATCTAGTAAATAATAAGGTCCGTAGGCGAGTGTAAAAGCCAAGTTTAGAAGGCTTTTTACACTCATTTTTTAATGTTGTTTTGAGTATTCTTCTTTCAATTTATTGAGAAAAATAAAGAGGTTTTGGTTCATTTCTTGGTAATCGTGATTTCGTAATTCTTCACGAGTATTCACGAATTTATAATTGTGAGCCTGATTTAACTCGGCTTCTGAATGTTGAATCAGCAATTCAACAACTTCTGAAGTTAATTCCATGTGACATTGCAATCCATACACTAATTTTGAATATTCAATAATCTGTCTTGGACAACCTGCGCTAAAAGCAATGATTTTTGCGTTGGGAGTTAAACCCGGCATATCATTATGCCAATGCCCAACTTCGGTCATTTTTCCTAAGTGTGAAAAATTAGAGTTTGTCATGCCATATTCTGTAAGCATAATTGGAAATTTGCCAATTTCTCTTTCTGGACTATGCTCAAATTTGGCCCCTAAAGCTTGGCCTATCAATTGAGATCCTAAACATACCCCGATAACTACTTTATTTGTTTCAATCGCTTTTTTAATGATTGATTGTTCAGCTAATGAATTAAAGTGAGGGCACATCTCTAGTGTCGTATCTGGATCTTGTGGACCACCCATCACAATAAGGAAATCTATATCTTCAGCAGAAGATGGCAAAGCTTCATTTAAATATACTCTTGAATATGTAATTTTGAAGTCATTATTTTGAGCCCATATTTCATACGCACCAGGTGCTTCAAAATCTTCATGAACAATAAAATGTAGCCGCATATTAGTCCTCAAAAACTAAAAGTTAATTGATAGATCATTTGTTATAAGTCGAGGGTAGATTAAGAGCACTATGCTTTATCTAATACATCCAGTTTTTAAAAGTTATATGGTCCAGATGTATGAATTTTTATATGGTTTAAAGATAGTTACTCATCTTATTAAAACCTGTCTTATAAATTTATTGTTAAGCTCAACTAAATGGTGCGGGTGTGACAATGGTGATTTAATTTGTTAAATTGCGTGGTTTTTATAACAGTGGGCGAAATTTATGAAGACGTTTTTAGTTATATCTTTATTGGGTTTTTGGCTGATTGGCTGCGCTTCATCTACATATAATTCTCAAGAAAATTACTTAAATAAACCTCTAATTGTTCCAGAAAATAAAGCCTTTAATAGTTTTAAAACACCTGAACACGGAATTTTTACCGATCAAGATATCTATAATATTCCAGAAAATTCAAACATGAATATCCGTTATGAAGTCCCTTTTTAAAGAAAAATAAAACATTAATTTAAGCAAAGGTGAAATAAGGGGAGCTTACCACCTTTGCTGACGAGGAATAATTAATGATTAATATCGCCTTCGGGTGGTTTTTTAAATTTTAAACTGTTAAATTTTAGTTATTGAAAAAGGTATTTAAAATGAAAAACTTCACTATTATTGCTTCCTTATTTTTATTGGTTGGGTGTACTACTGGTCATAAACAAGCCACTCCCGTTCAAGTGACTGATAATAAAATCACTTCTGAGGCTGATAAATATAAAAAACAATATCAAAAGAAAATTTATAAAATATGGGATGTTCCAGAGTCTTCTACAGGGATGAGTGCAAGCGTTAAAGTATTTTTAAGTGATAGTGGGGAAATTGAACAAATCATCTTTTTAGATAAAGAAGAACAAAAATTTAAAACAAGTATTGAAAAAGCGATCTGGCGCGCAAGTCCATTTGCTTTGCCTTCCAACCCAGAAGTAAGAAAACAAGCAAGAAAATTCAATATGAAATTTCAGGCGAAATAAATGAGTTTTTCTTAATCATTAGGGGCGAATTTAAAACTGTTAAGGTATATTAAATTTGCTCTCTAGTTTCATGAAATATCGAAAATAGTTAGTTTAATTGCTATAAAGATTTTCTTTAAAATAAAAAAGCAATATTTTATTCTAGAGAACAAATAAGACATTTTATTTATTGGTAAACAAAATATAAAAATTAGTTACATTACTATCAAAACGTAACATAAACAAAACTTTAAAAGGTTGTTAAATTATTATAAAAAATATGTTAATCCATAAATATGTTCAAAGACAAAGTATGAATGAAGCAAAGAAATCTGTTAAAGAAAGTAAGGCAACTTCAGTTGTAGCATGGGGCGTAATTTTATTTGGAATTGTTGCAGGAATTGCCTTTATTTTGTCATATGGGCAAGTTGAAACAAGAAATGATAATCTAGATATTATTCAAATCTGGTCTAAAGAAATGATTACAGTGGGTCTCTTCATTATATTTAATGGACTACTGTTCGGTTACTTACTTTTAAAAATTAGTAGTATTTTGAACCATCTTGAAAATAATAAAAACTAATTCGTAAGAGCTTATTAACCGCTTTTTAGCGGGATAAATGTATCTTAAAGTGTCAGTTACACAAATGGTGATTGTTTGGTGTTGAATGTATCCGTTAATTATTTAAGCATGGAGTGACACAAGTTAAGTAAAGGATGAATCTCATGATAGATGAAGAAAAGCCCTTAAATTTTGACGATGATGAAGAGCCTCTCGATTTTGCCGATGAAGAATTTATCGATGATAAAAAAGAGGATGAGTTGTATAACAGCATTACAAAAGATGGCTCAAGCGTAGATCCCGCAGATGATGGTGAGCGACACATTCGACCTGAAGATGGCGATCCCATCGAAATCGAACAATAACTCAAAGCCCAATTCAATATTGGGCATTTTTAATAGGTTTGATTTTTTATCTGAACAGTACGATATGCTAGAGGTTATTCAATCATTATCATTAATGACTCAAAAAATTGATACCTAAGCAATGAGTGTAGAGATGTGTACATATATATTTATTGAATGATTTATTCTCGAATTGAAGTAAAACTATGAGTAATTATATTTCTACATTTACCAACAAAATCAAAAATAAAGCAGTTCCACCTGTCAATGATGTTTTGATCGCTTTTAGGACTTTGAAGACCGTACCGGGCGGATTAACGCTATTGTCAAAAGTCGTTAGCCGAGTTGCTCCATATTTTCAGACTGTAAATCCAATTATCCAAAAATTAGATGTAGACGTGTGTGAAGCCTCGATCAAAAAAAATAAATCAATCGAAAATCATATTGGGACGGTACACGTGATAGCGATATGTAATGGGCTGGAATTTGTCATGGGTGTGTTAGCTGAAGCATCTGTGCCTCAACATTTAAGATGGCTACCTAAAGGCATGAGTGTAAATTATGTCGCTAAGGCAGATTCTGATATTAAGTTAGTGGCAACAATTGATGAGGAATGGAAGGTGGGAGATATGCAAATAAAAATTAATGCTTATAGAGCGGATGGACAGCCTGTAGTTCAAGGATATATTACGCTTTGGGTTACAGAGAAAAGTAAATAACAGGGCATTAAATGCAAAAAATATTGGATTTTCTCCGCAAAATTTTTACTGCCAAGCCTCAGCAAGATGCTACAGCAGATCACCTCATTGCTACGGCAACTGATCATGGCGATGAATTGATAGGTATCGCGGTTGATGAGATGTCTCTTAGTATGGAAGGTGTAAACCAAATCTGTAATTTTGAAGGGTTAAAACTTAGTGCTTATGATGACAGTACTGGCGTCTGGACTATTGGATATGGCACGACGCGATACCCTAATGGTAAGCGTGTAAGTGAAGGAGACCGATGCACTCTTGAGCAGGCTAAAGCTTATATGCAGCATGATTTAAAGATATTTGAGCGTGCAGTAAATAGTTCTGTAAAAGTGCCTTTAAAACAGAATCAATTCGATGCATTAGTCTCTCTAACGTATAACATTGGGGTAGGTGCCTTTAAACATTCGACCTTACTCAAAAAGTTAAATTCAGGTGATTACACAGAAGCAGCAAACCAGTTTGATGTATGGGTAAATGCAGGTGGTAAGCGTTTGCAGGGGCTGGTTAATCGCCGTGCAATGGAAAAGAAATTGTTTTTATCATCAAAGTAGTTGTCTCAATTTTTTATTAAACTTGGTTAAAAAATCATGAAAAAGCCTCGAGTGCTCAGGGCTTTTTCATATGGAAATTGAATCGATTAACTCTTATCCCCTAAGGTGATTCTGAGCCTGTTTAATGCTCCCATAAGCGAAATGCTGGTGGTCAACTCTACAATCTCTCGTTCATTAAAATACTCGGCTAAATGAGCTTTTACAGTTTCAATTTTTTCAGATAAAAAAGTGACTGCCTCCGCAAGTTCAAGAGCAAGAAGTTGCTTCTTTGAAAAGACATTAGAATGTTTGTAGCCCGGAATTTTATCAATGACTTCTTGGCTTACTCCCATATCTCTTAATTCTTGAGCATGAAAAGCGCAGCAGTAAGCACAGCCGTTGATTTGTGACACATACAACTCAGCTAAAGCAACTATTTGAGGATCAATGCCAGAGGTTCGTATAGATGTATGTGCTGAGTACAAATGATTAATCGTTTTTTTAGCAATTTCTTTATATTCCATCATATAGACCAGTTTTTCGTAATAAAAAACTATTATTCATCACTCGGTATAGATTGTAAATTAGGAACTATTTTGTTATATAGGTATATTTTTTATACCTAATTAGACAATGAAAGATAATATTTCTGGCTGTTCTGTAGAAGAGGCAATGACAGTATTGGGTGGTCGTTGGAGAATGTTAATTATTTCATTTCTCATCGAAAGACCTATGCGTTTTAATGAGTTAAGACGGGCAATTCCTAATATTTCTCAAAGAATGTTAACTTTGGAATTACGTTTTCTTGAAGAAGAAGGTTTTATTAACAGAGAAGTTTTTGCGGAAGTTCCTGTTAAAGTTGAGTACTCATTGACGGAAGATGGTAGGAAATTAAACGGTTTAGTTGAGGTGCTAAAAGAAGTTGGCTCTTGGCTAAAAGTAAGATAGTGCAGTTTATTTTATAGTTTTATTTACTTTGTTTCAGCTCGCGCCGAGATCGAATGTCATCATTTTGACTGGATCATTTATACCAGTTTTAGACGTAAAAAAGCCTGATGCTACGAATCAGGCTTCAGTATTCATCGACAATAGGAGTTGATGAACAAGACCAATCTAACAGACCTGCTCTATAAAGGCAAACCAATGGGCGACCGAACAGTTCATATAGGCATAATTTTCTCAAATTATAGGCATTAAAAAAGCCCTTGCTCGAAAGCGAAGGGCTTAGTCGTTCATTGATCTAGCAATGAACTATATAAGGCTCATCTCATACTAAGTGCAGTATATCTGAAATTGAAGCAAGAAAGAAGAAAACTTATGACAGTTATTTGATAACTTCTTAATTATTCATATAGTCTTTCAATAGACTTAACTAAAGTGTTTGAAAGGTGCTTAATATTTGATTAGCTTTTTTATCTTTAAAAAATATTCTAGTTTTAACCAAATATACACACTTAAACAATTAGTTGAAAAAAGTTTCCATAATCTAATCAAATAGCATGTTAAGTTTTTCTCAATCATAAAAATTTAAAAAGGATTGAAGTATGAAATTTTCATATCAGGATCTTGATGGAAAGAACGTTGAAGTAGTGTGTGAAAGTTATATTCATATACCGTCAGGAACAGCAATAAAATCTACAGAAGCTGGCAATTATCATCTTACTGAAAACTTCAGTTTCTTTAAAAAAACTGAAGCTGATTCTATACCTATCTACCGATTTGCCATTGACCAAAATTTTAATGTTTTTAATAGTGATGAATTACCCGCATTAGCTCAAATTGGCACTGACTGGAAAAAATTGGTTTAAGTTTATATTCAAAAATAAAACCCTCAACCGAGGGTTGCACCCTAAAATCTTTAAGAATTATTTCTTTTTAAATACGAGCATTAAGCCTAGCAAAATTGCAATCATCCCAATTAAACCTGCCAGCGGTAACTTATTTTTTAAAATTAGAAAATCTAAAAGTGCAGTCACGATAGGAACCAAATAGAACAGGCTTGTCACATTTACAATATTGCCCTGACTTAGAAGTCGGTAAAGTAAAAGCTGAGCAACTACAGAAATTAAAATTCCAAGAAATAAGACTGAAATAATCAGTTGTGAATTCCACGTTATTTCAAAATGTTCAAAGGGAACTATAAATAAGCAGACGATAAGACTGATGACATATTGTAGCGGTAAGACATCTGTAGGGGCTTGTTGAATGTTCTTTTGCATTATGGCCCCAAAAGTTATACAGATTAGGGCAGCCAAGGCAAACAGCATACCAATTGGAGCAATAAAAGACAGCGTTAGGCTTTTCCATACTAACAGTATGAGCCCCGCTAAAGAGATGCATAATCCTAACAGTCTTTCTTTTTGCCAGTTCTTTTCCAGAAGGCAAAGCGTGAATATGGGCTGTATTCCCATAATTGTTGCCATTAAGCCAGGAGTGACTCCATGGGCCATGGCTTTAAAATAGCAAATTGAATAACCTGCAATAATAAGTAGCCCAGTGAGCAAAACTTGTTTTCGAGTTCCATGTTTGGGTAAAAATCGTTTTCTAAATAGAGCAAGTACAAACAGAACAATCAAAGCAGTAGAAAAACGCAGAATTAATAATGCTATGGGCGAGGCATTATCTAACCCCCATCGAGTAAAAATTGCGGCACTACCCCAGAGTAAAACAAAAGCGGATGTTGCACTTTGTGATGCAAGCATCTGTTTATTTAGGCGCATAAAACCTCCTCCTAGTGTGTAATACCTAAGAAATACGAAGTGATAAAATTGTTAGTAAGTGCAGCTATTAATGTGTTGTTCAGTCATTAATCATGTACTGATCTTGGTTAAAATTGTGAATAGGACAAATAAATCGCTTTGAACTTATTATGATTTGAGTATGGGAGAGAGAATATGTAAAGAAAAGCGCATAATTCTTTTATATACTATTTGAAAATCGAATAGATAAATTGTAATGACTTTAAAAAACCTACAGATTGATTGGCTGAAGTGTTTTGTCACAGTAGTAGATACAGGCTCATTGTCAAATGCAGCGCCTGAGCTATATCGCTCACAATCTGCTGTTAGTATGCAATTGAAAAAATTAGAAGAAGCGCTACATTGCCAACTTTTAATACGAACGCACCGACAAATTGAATTAACCTCTCAAGGACAACTACTTTTAGGTTATGCGCGCCGTATTCTCGATTTACATGCAGAAGTACAAATGGCATTTCATGGAGATGAGTTGAAGGGCCGTATACGCCTTGGAGTACCTGATGATTATGCTGCTAAATATTTAACACCCGTACTCAAACGTTTTGCACCGCGTTATGGAGGGGTTGAAATCGAGTTGATCTGTGAGCAATCTACATCTTTAATTCCGCGGGTAGAAAGTGGTGATATAGATTTGGCATTAATTTCGAGAGACAACACTCGTCAAGGAACACTTTTATTCCATGAACCGATGGTGTGGGTAGGGTCTCCACAGTTTGAACTTTGGCGAGAAGACCCACTTCCAATTGCAGTTTATGAAAGTACGAGCCAAGCCAAAAAGAGTGCTATTCATTCTTTAGCATTACAAGGGCGCCGTTATCGTGTGGTCTACAACAGTTCAAGTTTAGCGGGCCAAATTGCAGCAGTTGAAAGCGGTTTAGCAATAGCCGTGTTTACGCAATGTAGCGCACCTGAGCATTTAACCATATTAGGTGCAGATCATGGCCTCGGACCTTTAGAGCCGATGGAGGCTGCGGTTTATCGGAGTAGGTCATCGTTAGAGTCGAAGGCTGTAGATCACTTATATGAATTACTCATTAAAACGCTCAGACACTCAGTTAACGTTTAATGGCCAAATCTTAAGTTGATATTTAAATGTAAAACCAAAGAGCTTTACATTTTTGCGCTAAATCTACAAAAAAGCCTAGAAACGTATGCTGATCGTAAAACGAATAAAAAGTATTTATTAACTCACTATCTGAACAATTCATGAGGCGAAGTATGACAAAAATTATGGCTACCTTAGGTTTGGCTGCGATTATTTCTTTAAGTGTGAGCGCTTGCCAAGGTGAAAACGATACAAAGCAGCAAGATAAAACGACAACCCCTCATTCAATGGACAAAGATTCATGATCTATATGAATGCTTAGGCCCATCGTAAGATGGGTTTTTTTATATCTTTTTATTTTTACTCTAAAGTGTGATTTGTAACTCACAATATTTATTTTTAATGTCACTGTTCAAAATATGTTGACTAATATACTAGGTTTTAAATATATTTAAATCCAACACCAATCATTTTAAATATAACTCTATATTTAAAGTAAATTGGTTCAAATGCCATCAGATCAGAAATTTAACCTTTAAATTTGATTATAAAAATATTAATTAATCAAGGAGGTGGGTATGGACGCTAAATTTCATTCTGAAAATGAATATGGTTTTATTCTAGACATATTGAATACTTATGTTGTGGTAAAGAAGACACTAAAAAATGATCATTATCCTTATGATTCATTTGGTTATCTTCTTGCTCTTTATCAACCCCTAAAAGTCTACATTCCTCAGCTTCCACATCCGAAAATTTATATTGAAATTGGTGGAATTTCATATGACCGAATGATTGTTATGCAAACAACAGACGAGACAGAAGCCATGAATGTTTTATTGGATTTAGGGCAACTTGTTGTTTAACAATTAATTGATATTTTTAGTGCTCAGTTTAATTTACTTAAGAAAAACGCTTTCTTAAGTAAATTAACGACACAACTAAAGGCTCAAATGGTTGTTGAAAGAGAAAACTTAAAGAAAATATTTGGTGTTTTTATTCATCCTCATTAAACAAAGACTCTAATAAGATACAAAAAGCCACAAAAGCTAAATCTATAACTTTAAAAGAATTTGTTTATATAACTAAGAACATTAAAAGTAGGTCATCGTAATGAAAAAAATATTCTTAGCAACACTTACTGGGTTGGCTTTATTGGGTAGCAATGCGGTATTGGCTAAACCAGATGCTGCCTTATTAAAAGAAGCGACAAAAAATGTAGTCACGGTGTCTAAAGCAAAAACCTTGGCTGATGAGTCTGGTGTTACGTTAACAGGCACCATTGTAAAGCATATTGCTGGTGATCATTTTGAGTTTAAAGATGCAACTGGGTCAATTGTAATTGATATAGATGATGACTTGTGGAAGCCTCTAAAACTAAAAGCCGGAGATAAAGTACGTGTTGTGGGAGAGGTGGACACACATAGAGTTAAGCCTACCGATATTGAGGTTTTTCAGATTGAGCGTGTTAAATAAAACTAGATCATTTATATAAATATTGCTCAGAGCAAAAAAAGAGAACTCCTATTTTTAGGAGTTTTCTTTCGAAAGACGATATTTTTATTATTGTGTTGCATTAAATGCCTCATGATAGTGTACGTTTCCTTTAGGAATATTGCCTGAGAAGCTTAAGGCTTGAAAATATTCACTTGGCACATCTGGCAAAATTAGCTCAGGATAGGTTTTAAAACCAAATCGGATGTAATAGTTGGGATCGCCTAGTAAAACACATCCTTTTGCACCTAATTTCTTTAATTTATCTAGTGATTTATTCATCAGAAGCGAGCCAATACCAACCCCTTGTTTATTTGGATGAACAGAAATAGGGCCTAAACCATACCAACCCATTTCCCCTGAACTTATTTGAACTGGAGAAATAGCAACATGTCCTATAACAGCGCTATCTTCAATCGCGACTAGAGAGATGGTCAATTGTCCGTGGTTTCTTAAACTACTCACTATAAAATGTTCTGTATGACTGGTGTGCTCAGCATTTTGAAAAGCTGCTTTCGCTAGCTCTTCTATTGCTTCAATATCCTCATTTCGCTCATCACGAATCGTAATATTCATTAAAATTCTTCCTTATTTATTGACCAATCATACGCTTTAATTTTTTAAATTAAGTTAGCTTCTTTCAATTTTGTCGAAAATAGAGGTAAGGCGCGGAGTTAAATTTCGACCTCATTTCTATCTAATTGGTTCAATCAGAAAAGCGGGCGAGTATTAAAATCAGACTATTTTTACTTTTAATATATTTTACCAATCGTTGAATTATTAATTTGTATAGTGTTGCCATCTGTCAGAAAAATTAGATAACTATTTCATGTAATTAATGAGATAAATTGATGGGTTTGTCTAAATTAATTCTGTTTAAAAAATATACCGATTGATAAAAAAGGCAACTTGTCTATATTCCATACATATATTGCAAAATCAGCAATATATTTCTAGGATGGAATAAAAATGAAAAAAAGAGTAATAAAAATAGCAATATTGAGTTCATTATCTGTAATCACAAGCATGAGTTATGCGCAGGAATTTAAAAGATTCTCTGTCTCTGCTGGTTGGATACATATAATGCCACAGGGTAAAGCTAATCCATTTAATATTAATACCGCTGTTAAAAATGGAACCGCTGCTAAAGTCGGTACTATTTCAACAACAAGCTTTTTAAATTCGGTTGATCCGAATGCCACTGAAATAGACTTAGGAGGAGAAGTCTTTAATCAAAAGGAGTTTCTAGAGTTAGCTTTAAAAGATGAGTACATGCGAGAGATTATTCTTGATGCCAACGGTAATATTAAACCCGAAGTTTCTGGTACTGCGACAGTTCGTGGAATAGAAAACTGGCAACAAAATGATGCAGGTCTTGAGGTCGATGATGCAGATACGTTGGGTTTAACCTTTAACTATTATCTTAATGATCATGTGTCTTTACAATTTATTGGCGGAATTCCACCTAAAGTAGATATAAAAGGAAAAGGAGAAATCTTAGCGCCATTAAGTGGAGTCGCAATGTCTCCTAATGACTTGGTGAAATATCTTTTTCCTAATGGGATTACCTTGGGTCAAGCGATTCCAATTACCAACCTAGGGAATAAATCTAAAGCTGCATCTATTCGAGCATGGACGCCAACCATAGAAGCACAATATCAGTTTGGTAAAAGTGGGGTAAATAAGTTTAGACCCTATATTGGGGCTGGTTTAATGTATGCCCATTTTAATGATATTAAACTCAATGATGGGATTCGTTCTGATTTAGTCTCCGCAGGCCATATGATTCAGAATGTGTTAGATGGTAAAGCGGGAGCAGCTTTAGACCGCAAAGAATCGAGTGGAAAAATGGTTGTTAATGTTGATGCCGATGATGCGATAGCTCCTATTTTTACTGCTGGCTTTACTTATGATTTTAATGATTCATGGTATACGGTTGCTTCCGTATCTTATGCGAAGTTGAACAATAAAGCCCAAATTGATGTGGTTAATCAAAACACGGGAACTCGCTTAATACACGCAACAACAAAAGTTGATATTGATCCACTGATGACCTATTTAGGGGTAGGCTATCGGTTCTAAAATTTTAATTATTTAAATGGAGTATCTCAAAGAGAAAGTAAAACTGGAACTTTGAGATATCCTATTTGTTACTAATGATAAAAAGTAACTACTACTCATCAAAATCATACATAAAGTAAAATTTTATAAAAATTATTTTTAATATAATAATTTAAAATATTTTGAGGATTAAAAATTGAAAAAAATCATTAAAACTTTATTATTATCTACACTGATTTCAACTACATCCTTCACTGTTTTAGCTAAAAATATTGAGCAAAAAGTTAATTTTTTACAAGGTTCAACACATACCACATTAATTGGAAAATTTCAGGGCTATGATGATGTAAGGTACAGGGTTTATGCAAAGAATGGACAAGTATTAAAATTTAATATTAATAGTCTTGGTAATTTAGCCTATGTCAATATTTTTGCACCAGGTAAAAAACCAGGTAAAGATAATGCATTATTAATTGGCTCAACTGTAGGCTTTAAAGGAGAGCTTACTTTGCCAGTTGATGGCGATTATATTATTCAAGTTTATCAAATGCGTAATAGTGCTCGTAAAAATAAGACGGTGAAATATAGTCTAGATATCGAATTATTAAATAAAGTAAAAAAATAATAATCGATAAAATTTACTAGCTTTCACATGAGAGCTAGTAAATTTGAAAATGATAGAGATAGTCACTACTCGATTAAAGAAAATGACTCGTAAATGCCACAACTTTCAACAAACATTTGATCATGTGAAACTAGTAATACAGCACCTTCATAACTCTGAATGGCACTAGCTAATAGTTCTCTAGATTCAATATCTAAATGATTTTCTGGTTCATCTAATAACAAGAGTTCAGGAGTAGGATGTATCTGGCTAAGCGCCAATAAGGCTACTTTGAGTTTTTCACCGCCACTGAGCTGAGATAAAAGTTGTGTACCTTTATCACCTCGAATTCGAAGTTGACCTAATAGATTTCGCCATTCTAGTTCTGAAAGCTCACTATTCATGTGAGTTAGATTTTCAATCACCGTCATTTCATCACATAAAAAGCTAAAGTTCTGGTCCAGATAAAAGCACTCTACAGATAAGTGAATGCTGTCACATGGCTGTTTGTTTTGAGCTTGAATTGCTTTAAGCAGCGTTGACTTTCCAATACCATTTTGACCCGTTATGTGAATTTTTTCGGCTGCATGTGCAGCTAAATCTATAGGTTGTTGAGTCCCATAGTTCAGTTTGAGTTTCTTAATTCGAAGAATCTCTCCAGATTTTTTATGAAAAGTGGGGAAGACAAACTGTTGCGGCTTGACGGTTTCAAGACGCATTTTTTTGTCTTTTAAGTCATTTTGACTATTTGAAATTTGTCGTTGATGCTGTGACTGTATAGCCGCAATACTTTGGCCCGCTTGTTCCTTTTTAAAGTCGAGCAAAATTTTGGCTTGAGAATTTGATTCTCTTAATTTATTGCCAGCACGTTCACGTTTTTGAGCTTTCATTAATACATCATGTTGCTTTTGCTTCATATGCTTAACATCGCGTTGGTTTTGTTGAACAGATTGCTCTAAAGCTGCAACATGAGTTTGATATTGCTCATCAAATTTATCATAGTTTCCGGTTGTGTGATGTAAGCCATGTTCATTTAAGTGATAGATATGGTCTACCTCATTTAACAAAGTTCGGTCATGACTAATGATCAGTGCACCTGATGGGTGTCTTTTCAAATGATCAATTAACCATTTTCTAGATTCTTGATCTAAATGATTGCTAGGTTCATCAAGAAGTAAGTAGTGATCTGATTTTAAAAATAAACAGCTTAAGGCCAACTTGGTTTTTTTACCTTCACTTAAGTTTTTAACTGGAAAGTCTAAATCTGTTGGTAAACCCGCAGAATCCAATAAATTATTCCATAAGGTGGGGAGGTCCCATTTACCGTCTAACAAATCATAATCATCAAAGTTGGCAACACCTTGCTCAACTCTTTTAAAAGCTTGATAAATGTCTACGATATCTAATGCTTCAGCTATGGTCAGTCCCGTTAACCGATGTAGTTGAGGTAAATAAGCATGTTTTACATGCCAAGATATTTGTCCTGATGTAAGAATTGAATCTGCTTTAAGCGTCTGATTTAACATTTGCATAAGCAAAGATTTACCTTGGCCATTACGGCCAATTAAGGCAGACACTTGATTCGATTCAAGGCTAAAATTTAGTTGTTTAAACATGACTTTAGATGAAAGCTCTAAAGTCAGCTGTGATATTACACATACCTGCTGAGTCATAAAAACCTCATAAATACAGGATGTACAAAATAGGAAAAAGCAGTTTTAAGCAGAGACGTTAAATCACAAAAAATAGTCTATTTTGCACATCAAAAAAAGAAAAAATGATGAGAAAAAAGACTTACTTCATTGGCGTGACTCACGAAATTGAAAGAATAAGAAACTATTCTATCTGGGTTTTTGGCTAGTGTAAAATTTATGCAATCTACTTTGTTAAAAAACCCAATCATTGGATTGGGTTTTTTGCATCTAAAAAAGTTTATTCTTTTACAACCAATACCTGAATTTTGGTACTGTTTAAAACATCTTGAGCAAAACTACCCAAAATAAGTTTTTGGAAGCCTTTGCGACCATGAGAACCAATTACAATCAAATCGGAACCTAAGCCTTCTACAGCTTTTAAGATACCATCTGAAGAAATTTCACCTTGGATAATCTGAGTTTCGGCATCAATACCTTCTTCAGCGCATAAAGCTTTTACTTTTGCGAGAGTTTTTTCTGCATTGGCACGTGCTTCAACAAAATAATCTTTTACAACAGGTGAGATGTAATAAAAATCTACGCCGCTAAAAGGATCTACCGCAACTAAGCTAATAGCGGTCAATTTACTCCCAAATGCCTTTGCAATATGAGCTGCTTGTCTTGCTGCTGCTAAAGAAATTTCAGAACCATCGACAGGTACAATAATATGTTGGTAATTCATAATGTTATTCCTCTTATTTACAGTTGTTATATGTATGAAGCATTTATTAATTAAAGATTAACATATTTCATTCTCGGTAAACATCTATTCGACTAAAGGAAAGGGAAATTGAATTAAATTGTTTTAAATCATTAACTTATGTTTATTCTTATATTAATTGTTATGGAGTTTAAGAGCTATTGCTGAATAATTGATAATATTTACATGAAAATTACAAAAAATTACCGTTCATATTCCTGTCATATAGAAAACGTATAACAAAATAGTGAACTAAGGGGAGAGTGATGAAGATGGCTGATTTAACAGCAAAGAAAATCAATAAACTCATTGAAGAGTTTCGTCAAACAGGTAAAGAACCCGAAAAATTAGTCGTTGGTTATAAAACGTATGCCAGACTGATGACCGAAGATAAATTTGCAGAAAAAGTTGTCCCTTCATTAGAAGATTCAAAAGAGCGGTTATATAAAAATTTAAAAATTAAACTTGTGACTGAAAAGCATTACTTTGAAATCAAATAAAATTTATGTGAAATACATCACTGTTTATTAAAGTAAAGTAACACTAAATAAGTTTAATAACATGATTATTGTATGATGAAACAAATTAATAGTGTAACCAACATTTGAAAACAGCAATCGTTTATAAACTCGATAGAATAAATTGCTTTTATTTTTAAGTAGTGGAATAAATCGAGATGCCAACACTCAGTGTAATTATATTTTATGTTTTAACTATATTAGGTAGTGTAGCTATTGTTTATGGATTAGTCAGTTTAATTGTTTTTTTAATTTTTATTGGATTAGCTCTATTATTTGCAGCATTATTATTAAAAACAGAATTTAAATTAGATATTTTGTTCTGGAGATAAATATAATATGTATTTATATTTTTAATTGTCTATAAAACTGTTTCAATAGAGCTGAAACGAAAAATTTCAGTTCTAAAAATATTAAATTAGTTTTTATGGTGAATATTGATGTAATAACGTTTTTTTGATCGGAATTATTACAATAAAATATAAAAGTAGAAAATTTTAAATTTATTTAAGTATTTAAAAATAAAAAAGTTTCATTTAGGATAAAAGTAAAATTGTAAAAGCGTTTGTAGCTATTAAACAATAACAAAGCGAGGTGAGCATGACTTATAAGTATGAGTATGCAGGGTTCTGGTTAAGATTTGGTGCAATGATTATTGATACTCTTATTCTTTTTTTGGCAATTATTCCTGCGGCATGGATTTTTTATCAGGGGGATTATGACTTAGTCTTTGCCACAGGCTTAAGTGCGAAACCACAAAATTATGGGTTTGATTTAATCGTGAACTATGTATTTCCTTTATTGTATTCAATTTTATGTTGGCTGTATTTTGCAGGTACTCCAGGTAAACGATTGATGCGATTAAAAGTTTTAGATGAAAAAACAGGCAATAAGCTAACAGTCATGCAGAGTATTATTCGATACATTGGCTACATTCCATCAATTTTAGTATTTGGTATTGGTCTTTTTTGGGTCGCATTTGATGCTAAAAAACAAGGCTGGCATGACAAAATGGCGAAGTCAGTTGTAGTGAGAGAGCTATAAGAAATAAGACGAAAAAGCGTTCATAGCATTGAAAATAGGGACTATGAACGCTTTTTTATTAACTTTTGACTTTAAGTTTTAAAATAAAATATACAACAATACCTACAATAAGTCCCCAAAAGGCTGATCCGATACCGAAAAATTGAATGCCCGAAGCACTACATAAAAAGGTAAATAATGCAGCTTCACGGTCTTCAACTTGAGCAAAGGCAATTGCAATGTTGTGGCTGATCGTACCAAATAATGCAATGCCGGCTAAAGCTACAATAAAGATATGTGGAAAAGACATCAGCAAACTTGTCAGTGTTGCAGCAAACAAGCCCATTAAAATGTAGAAAAAACCACAGCTCATACCTGCAATATATCTTTTACTTGGGTCAGGATGAACTTGGTCATCTAAGCTTACAGCCGCACTAATCGCAGCAATATTTACGCTATAACATCCAAAAGGTGCAAGCACAACTTGGGTTAAACCTGTCCAACCAATCAGTTGATTAACATGCGGTTTATAGCCATAACTCTTAATCATGGCAATTCCGGGTAAATATTGCGAAGCCATGCTAATCACAAAAAGTGGCAGAGCTAAGCCCAAAAGTGCTGACCAGCTAAATTCCGGACTAATCCAAACAGGTTTAGCCAAAGACCACTGAAGTGTAGGCATATGAAATTCTAAAAAGACAGGGCACAGGGCAATACCTGCAAGTGCTGTGAATACAATGCTATAGCGGGGCCATAATCTTTTTGTAATTATATAAATGACCAGTAACGATAAAACGAATTCCCAATCATTTTGCAAACTGGCGAACAGGGAAATACCAAATTTGAGTAAAACACCTGCAAGCATGGCACTGGTTAAGCTTTGAGGAATATATGAAAGTGCTTTTTGAAATATACCTGAAAAGCCTAAAATAGCAGTCAGTAAACCACCCACTAAAAAAGCACCTATGGCTTCATTTATACTATAGCCACTGCCTGTTGCCATAATCAAAGCGAGGCCAGCAGTTGACCATGCCGTTGCTACAGGATATTTAAATTTCCAAGAAAGTATGAATCCTGATAAACCAATACCTAAACCTAAAGCCCAAAACCATGAGGTGATTTGCTCGGGCGAAGCTCCTAAAGCTTGAGCCGCCTGAATTACTAAAATGGCTGAAACACTTATACCTATTAAAAAAGTGATAAAGCCAGCAAATACGGCTGGAATTGAAAAATCTTGAAGAATCTTTTGCATAGCTAAATGTTCTAAATCCCTGAAAAATTAATATGTTTCTGTCTCTGCTTTCAGCTAGGTAAATCTAACAATTTTTTTTAAGAAGGTGCTTTCTATTTTTGACTTAAAATGGAAATAATATTTTAAAAATATTGAATAATGCTATTATTCCTTTCGGAAGTGACACTAAATTTGGGATATTATTTTATGGAAGAACAGACTGAAAATTTGACAGTGCTTGAACTTAAAATTATGCGCGCTTTACAAGAAAATGGGCGCTTAAGTAATGCTGAACTGGCCAAACTTGTAGGCATAAGTACTTCATCTTGTTGGAATCATACACAGCGTCTTTTTAAAATTGGGGCAATTCTAGATGTGCGTGCTCGGATCAATCCGAGTATGGTGCAGCGTGATACGGTGGTGCTAGTCGGTGTAGTTTTGGACCGTTCAACGCCTGATAGCTTTCAGGCATTTGAACAGGCGGCAGGTGATTTGGAGAATGTTCTAGAATGCTATCTGGTTGCTGGAGAAGTCGATTATTTTCTAAAAATTCGTGTTAAAGATTTAGCTGCTTTTAACCGATTTCATAGTGAAAAAATTATTGCTTTACCGGGGGTAAGACAAGTCAGAACATTTTTTGTGCTCAATGAAGTTAAAACAGATGGCATGCTGGCATTTTAGCAGTTCATTATGTTTTAACTTTATAATGCAAAAACTAGGATAAAGATGATTAGATTGTTGAGGTTGCCAGTTTTAAACCGAATCCGAAAAATAGAATCCCTACTAAAAAAATACTACTTGCTGCAATTTTATGGTTCTGTTTAAAAAATGCTGAAAGTTTAATTCCAGAGAAGATTAATGCTGTTAAATAACTAAAGCTAATCACCTGTAAAATAATTGCTAAAATTAAAAAGCTTAGTGCTGGGTAGGCATAATCTGGTTCAACAAATTGAACAAAGAAAGATAAGAAAAATAAAATCGCTTTCGGGTTGAGTAAACTAATGCTTAATGCTGTTTTATAAGGATGAATTTTATCCAAAGCTGGTAAATCAGCCATTTCAGGTTGTGGTTGATTACGTTGTTTCCAGCGTTGAATACTGCCTTGTAAGAGCTTAAAACCTAAATAAGATAGATAAAGTGCACCTGTTAATTTAAGAATAACAAATACCCATGGGAATGCTTTTAATAAAGAGGCTGCACCTAATACGGTACAAAGCATTAAAATAAGATCACCGGTAAAAATACCTAATGCACCCATATATCCAGTTTTAATGCCATAACGTGAAGCAATTGACATCACATAAAGAGAATTGGGCCCCGGCAATAACACAATTAGGAATGTACCAATAATATATGTTGTTAAATCTGTTATGCCGAACACGAGAAACCCAATAAAAAACCGATTTTTGCCATGATAACAAAAATCGGTGATTTTGTATGAAAAGTGAAGTTTTTTAAGGTTTAATTTCCGCATCAATTCCAAAAGACTGACGTAATAAAAAACTTAATTGGTCACGAGCTTTAATAAAGCCATCAACACCACCTTGTAAAAGTTGGAATGCCATTAAGTCGTGGTTAAGTTCGTCTTTAAAACTTTGCTCATCTTGAGCTGGTCTAACAATAGCATCTGCTTGCTTTGATTTAGTCGCATCAAGAGCTGCATCAACTGTACGTGTATCTTGCTCAAGCTGGGTAAGTAAGCCCGGAGAAATCGTTAGCAAATCACAGCCAGCAAGTCCAAGAACTTGATCGATACTACGGAAGCTCGCACCCATTACTTGAGTCGGGATATTTTGCTGTTTGTAATAGGTATAGATCTTTTTAACTGAAACGACACCTGGGTCTTTTTCGATCGGGTAAGCATTTACACCTTCAGCTTTTTTGTACCAGTCCAAGATACGGCCTACAAATGGTGAAATTAAAGTTACTTTAGCATCTGCGCATGCTTGAGCTTGATGTAATCCGAAAAGGAGAGTGAGGTTACAAGCAATACCTTCAGCTTCGAGTACTTTCGCGGCTTGAATACCTTCCCAAGTCGACGCGATTTTAATGAGAATACGTGACTGATCAATACCATAACCTTTGTAAAGTTCACATAATTCATGCGCTTTTTGAATGGTCGCTTCCGTGTTATATGAAAGTGCAGCATCAACTTCAGTCGAAACGCGACCTTCGATCAGTTTTAAAATTTCTACACCAAATTTTACGGTTAAAATATCAATGGTTCTTTCAATCAACTCATCGTTGCTATAGCCTTCTTCTTTGGCTTGATAATAAGCGTCTTCAATCAGTTCTTTACTTTCTGGTTGTTCTGCTGCTGCCGTAATTAATGAAGGATTAGTCGTCGCGTCTAATGGACGAAATTTACGAATTGCATCAAGGTCGCTACTGTCGGCAACAACGGTCGTTAGTGTTTTTAATTGGTCAAGTGCTGTATGAGTCATTGATATTCAACATCTTCAGTAATAAATCTTATATTTTCTTTATAGCACAAAGTCTATTCATACTGTCGATATATCAATTGTTATATTTCAAAGAAAAACGTTTAGATTCTGCATCTAAATTGAAATAATTTTAAGGGACCTGTTGCGTTCGTTGCTTACGGATATGTTCAATAAGGAATCTGGCAGCGGCACCAAGCTCACTTTCACGACTCCATACCAAATCTACGTAATATTCAAATCTTGGAGTGAAATCTAATAAATTCAATATTTTAAGTTTGTTTTTAAGTTCAGGGTTTTCTTTAAACATTTCTTGCGGAAGAACACCCCAGCCCAGATCACGTAAAATCATTAAGCAAGCAGAGTGGTGGTTATCTGTGCGCCAGTAATGTTTCGAAAAAAGTAATTCGGGTTTTAATGTCTCATCTCGACTTGCCACAACAATTTGTCGTGTTGTGAGGATCTGTTCATAAGAAACCTGATTTTGGCTTGCGAGTGGATGACTATTTGAAATAACTGGAATTAAAGCCTCAGGTTTGAGCTCTACAAACTGTTCTCTGTTATCTAGATGCTCACGTTCAAACATGAGTGCAAGTTGGGCAGAACCATCTAACAACATTTGAAGGGCATCTTCTTGAGGGGCAGAAACAATATTAATTTGTAGGTCAGGGAAACGACCCTCTAAAAGGCAAATATAATCGGTCCAGTTGGTGTGTAAGAGCTCAGATACAATCACAATGGTTAAGTTAGCTTCTAATCCTGTGCTTAACGCATGGGCATGTTGTTTCCATTGATTCATCTCAATCAAAAGCTGAGAAGTCTTTTCATATAAGACCCGTGCTTCGTCAGTAGGGACGGGCTCACGACCTTTACGATCAAATAAGG
>Ga0207655_1000416_pt1 | contig 58267 bp, 51 predicted proteins | sample KBSM44metaG_FD_184398 | JGI IMG/M metagenome (GOLD analysis project Ga0207655, IMG submission 184398) | Miscanthus rhizosphere microbial communities from Kellogg Biological Station, Michigan, USA - KBS M4-4 metaG (SPAdes) (version 2) | ecosystem: Host-associated > Plants > Roots > Rhizosphere >...
TGAGCTTTTTTGGAATAAGGGTTATCAAAAATTTCTTGAGCTTTTCTGAGTGCTGGGTTATCGAAAGCCTCTTGAGCTTTTTTGGAATAAGGGTTATCAAAAATTTCTTGAGCTTTTCTGAGTGCTGGGTTATCGAAAGCCTCTTGAGCTTTTTTGGAATAAGGGTTATCAAAAATTTCTTGAGCTTTTCTGAGTGCTGAGTAATTGAAACTGTTTCCACCTAGTGAGACAGTAGGATTAACAGAAACTTTTTGAGGTTGGATAAAATTTTTATCAACTTCGTTTTTATATTGCTTCAATTCAAACCAGGATTTTGGATAATCATTTTTAAGTAGTTTAATGTATAAAGGATTTAAATCCGGTGTGTTAATAAAGTCATATAAAATATGGATAGGTTGATTGAGTAATTCCTCAAGATGTTCTTTCAATTCAATTCTATTTTTATCGACAATTTTCAGATTTTTTTCTCTATTTAATTTTTTTAGAGCATCAATATCTTCAAAAACATTTTTAGATAACTCAATTTCTAATATATTTAAATATTCTTTCAAATCTAAAAGTATAAAATTTTCAATATTTGCAGTTAAATAAGCTTCTGCTCTAAGTTCCTTTCTTGCACCATAATATTTATGATTCTCATGAGGAACAGGCTCTCTCCAATCTCTCTTAACATCATTTGAAATAAAAATTACATTTGTAATATTGTTATCTAAAGAGTAATCAAGGATTTGCTTATAAATTATGAAGTCACCATATTTAGAATCATACTCAACTCCTCTATAAGAAAATTTTTCTGTTTTAGAACTATCTTTGAATGCTGGTGGAATTTTTTTAGATGCTCTTTCATCACATTCTGAAAAAAGTACCTTTAATTTTTCAGCATTATAAGGCAAACCTATTTTTTCTTCTGAATATTTAGTGTTAATAAAATTTAGTACAGGATCATCACCAGTTAAAGATACTGTGTCTTGCTTCTTATACAACTGTAATTTCAACTTTATAGGGTCAATATCAGCATTTAAATCATTTTGTAATTTTTCATATAATGGTACATACTTATCAATAATTTTTTGGATTGAATCTGTTAGTTCGGAATGAAATTTCCCATATTTTGATTTATAAGTATCGATAGAAGAAGTGTTTAATGCATTACCTGAAGCAAATGAACCTAATGTACTTTGAATCTCTTCAAGAACTTTTTTACTTTTATGAATAATTTCACGTCTATTCTTATGATATTCTAAAAGAACATGATGGGGACTCCATAAAATTCCATTTACCTGATCAAATGATTTAATAATTGAATTTCTTGTATCTAAAGGATAAGAGTATAAATCTAAAAAAATATTTGTATCAAATATAATTAAAGTACTTTTATTATGAAAAATTTCTTTTAATTCACTTAACTGATAGTAATCTTTATACTCAAGAAATAACTTATTCAAAATAATTCCAAAAATTCTTATAAATCATAAAAATAGATTACATAAATACTACTATTATTTCAAGTTCATCTCAACCAATTTAACATTAAATCTCTAATGCAAATTAGCACTCAATCTTTCTGCATCAACTGCGTATCCCTTAGCAGCTTTTGCAACTGATTGATATTCTGTAATGCACTTTTAGAGTATGTAACTATTGGTATTATATATTCATTGCTAGTATTTTTCTTGCCTTAGCTGAAGTTTGGGGTAAGGAATAATTAAAGTAGATAAAAGTGTTGAATCAATAACTTCCTAATTAATTTATTTAAGTTTTACTTAATAAATTTGTAATATTTTTTAAAAAATACAAATATTCAATTTATCATTTAAAGATGATATCTTTGTTCCCAATATCTACTTAAAAATCAATGTTGCAGAATCTTATGTTTAAAGAAGGAAAAATTACAACCTATAATGAAAATAAAGGTTATGGTTTCATCCAACTTGAAGATCATGAGAAAGATTTATTTTTTCATATCAGTGATTTTCCGCACAAGAAATTCCCTCCAAAAATCGGAGAAAGATTAAAATTTCGTATTGTTAGTGAAAACGGAAAAATAAAAGCAGAAAATATTATACGTTTAGATTTTAAGATCGAAGAGAAACAAAGTTCAAGCTATAGTCAACGTCAAACTCGTTCACAATATAATAAGAGAAAACCACAAGAAAAGAGTATCAATTTACTTGAAATTTTTATTGGTGTATTTATATTTTCCGTATTTCTAGCTGTTTTAATACCCTTTTTATCAGGAATATATAAAAGAGAGACTTTAAAAAGACAAGCCGTTGAACTTGTTGAAAGAACTTCATCTACTACAACTAATTCAGTTCAACAATATCATTGTGATGGACGTGTATACTGTAGTGAAATGAAATCATATGATGAGGCAGTATTTTTTATAAATAATTGCCCAGGAACAAAAATGGATGGTGATGGAGATGGAATCCCATGCGAGAGTCAATTCTGATAGATCCCCCTAAAATTTAATTATAATTAAGTTCCAAAAGCCCTCTAAAAAGCTTTCAAACAAATACGAACGCTTACATTCGTATTAATGGTGTGGGCTGTGCAACCTGATAGGATAACGCAAACCAATAAACTAATTATCTTCAGCTGCATATTTTAAATTCTCTGCAACTCGATTTGTCCAACCTTTACCATAGGTTGTCCAAGTTGATAAGGATGTATAGAAGCGCAAACGTTCAGAAGCCAACAACAATAAAACGTCATTCACATCTTCAGCTTTTACTGCTGCAATTGTTTTAGGTCCAACAATTCCATCATCTGGAACACCCACAGCTTGTTGTAATTCCTTGATTGCACGACTCTTCCCCGCATTTACAGCAAAGTCCCACAATTGAAAAACGATCGCTGGGTGTAATTGATCTGCCCCTAATTTTTCCCACCAATCCTTTTTATAGATTGCTTTGGCTTGTTCAATGGTTAGGTTTTTGATGTCTAAATTTGGGTATGTATTTGCAGCAATACCGTATTTAGTGCCTTTAAAAATCCCCTTCCCAACTTTTCCACCTGTCCAGTTACCAGGATCATTACGATCAGTTGAGTAGCCACCTTCATGGCCAATTAATCGAGCAAATGCTTTTTCAAAGTTCATTTAAATATTGCTCCAAATGCCTGTTTAATTTCTAAAATTATTTCGTTTAAAGGCTTACCTTTAAGTAGTTGCAAAGATTGATAAGCAATACCAATACAAAGTAAGCCAAAAACTGCGAACATAAGCATCACAAAGCCTTGAGCCATATGTGAATATCTTGATAATTCGTAATATTCGATAAAAGCAGAACCGCCATAAAGGCTGACTGAAACGCTGAATAGAAACTTTCCAATAACACCTAAGGAAACTTGAATTTTTCCGTTTTTATCAATGTCACCACTTAATACTAGGGCAAGAATTGCTCCTACTACAGCTGGGACGACTTTGATGATCCATGGAATTGTGTTTTCTTGCATAACTTGCCCCGATTAGAACATTATTTTATTTAGTTCAGTTTTATCTAAATAGGATATTTTTTCGAGGCTTACAGGGGGTTAAATTTTGATAAATAAAGTGTAAAATCAGTAAAAATAAATTATGGCTTTATTATGCTTAAAAAATATATCTGCGTACTTTGTAATCATGAAATAACTGAAGAAAATAATACAAAAGAGCATATCATTCCTAATTCTTTGGGTGGCAAAAGAGTGCTTAAAAATTTTATTTGTATTGACTGTAATAGTAAAACTGGAGAAACTTGGGATGCTGAAATTGCAAGAAAGTTTGCCCCATTTTGTACAATGTTTGGAATAAAAAAAGATCGAGGAAATGTCGCCCCTTTGAGAGTAAGCACAATAAGTGGAAAAGAATACAAACAATATGCTGATGGGACATTTGTACCTTTGAACCCTAAAGTTAATGTCGAAAAAGGTGAGAAAAACTCTAAAAATATTAAAATTCAAGCACGTAGTATTGATGAGGCAAATTCAATATTAAATGGATTGCAGAAAAAGCATAAATTTGGAGATGAAGATCTTAAAAACTTAAAAGATCAGATTAAAATTTCAACTTCATATCTGGATGAGCCGATTGAACATGAATTTTCTTTTGACAGTGAAAAATCTGGAAAATCAATTATTAAGTCCTTATTAGCTCTAGCTATGAATGGTGGTATTAATCCTTTTGCATGTGATTTAGCACTTAATTATTTGATAAAAGATGAAGAACCAAATTACGGATTTTATTATTTTGATATTGATTTAATTAAAAATAGAAAAGTAGGTATTCCAATACATTGCTTACATGTAAAAGCAATAAAAGAAACTAAACAAGTATTGGGTTACGCTGAATATTTTGGTTTATTGAGAATTGTTTCCTGTCTAACACAGAATTATACTGGAGACGATCAAGAAATTACTTATGCAATAAATCCAATGACAGGCTATGAAATTGATTTGGATATAGAATTAAATTTTAGTAATGAAGAAATACAAAGGATATATGATTACGAATTTTACAACGTAGAGGATTTTCAATTAACTTGTGATAATATTATGAAAACAGCTATAGAGTTTTCAGAAAACCGAGAGCTTGAAAGAGCTTTAAAAAATGCTGTTATTGAGGCGCAAAAATTCAATGATCTGGGAAATACGAAAGAAGAAAATGCTCGTATCATTTCTATGAAAATTGTTGAATTCATGAAACCATATTTAAACCATCGTTTAAGAAAAGCACCTTAAGGTGCTTTTTCTTTTACTCACCAAATGCAAAATAACCGGCACTTCGGGCTTCTTGTCGATTCCGTGACAAATAAATTCCATCTTCAGATCGATCAATGCGACGCTGACGATTCTTATAGCTTTGATTCAAATTGACTCGAGTAATACGACGAGATGGATTTTTATCATTAAAATTTTCAATATCTTTCCAAACATTGTCCATTTCTGTCTGATCATCCATCATTTTAGCTCTTGACCATAAAGCCATAAGCCGTCCACGACGTTCGTTGAGTTTTTTATCAAGTTGATAAATTGCTGATTTACCTTCGTTGGCGGTTCTCACATCAGATGGAGAAAAGCCCATTCCCTGTACAAGTAAATCCATTGAACTGACTTCATCCATTATTGATACGCCAGTTTTATCCTGTACACCTTCATCACCATAGCGATGAGTTTTGGCAAAGTTTTTCAAGAAAACAGGCAACATCGTTTCCAGACCACGTAAATTATGACCTTCTGTTATTTCTTGAGCTCCTTTTGCTACATTAAGCCCAATTCCTGCAACTGGTCCTAATGCGCCAGCCATTGCAGATTCAGCCCATCGTTTACCTTCTAAACCTTCCTGAACATCGGGTAATAAAAGATTGTTAATACCAACACGACTTGAAACATCTGCTGGTGTAAGTGCACGTGGTGCACCTTTCATTAATAGATTGGAAATAGTTGGCCCAAATGCTTCTGCAAGATAATTACGCATTGCTACTTCTGCATCCCATGGATCATCATCACCACCAGCCCATGAAGCTAGCGAAAGTAACATGCCTACCATTGGTAAACCAAGCACACCAGCAAAAGTGGCGTGCATTGCTAAAATTGCACCTAAAGATTTACGCGCCTCCTTACGCTCTGCATCAGTTTCGCCATTTATTGATTGATAAGTCTGACGTACCAATGTGTAAATCATATTCTGGCCAAATTGTTTGAACAGTAATAATACTTTGGCAACATTGCCCTGCATAATACGTGGGCGGTTTCCAGAACTGTAATCAAAATGCCCTTTATATGTAGCATCAACAGCTTGATCAAATGCTAAATCATGTTTAGAGCCTGATTGACGTGCTAAACGGTATGCGGCAATAAAAGTTACTTCACGGTTAAAGCGTTCAGCACTATGGAACATAACACTTGCTGCACGCATGATAGGGCGTGTTTTCCACATAATTCCGCTATCCTCACCTTGAGCAATACCAGCTAAATCATGTGCTTGAGTAACATCAATTACGCCACGAGCTACAGCATCATCATAAGCCTGTTTTTCATCTTTATTTAGGAATTTTGAAATATCTGAACTGACTGTTTTATACAAATCAGTTTTAGTACCTTCCCATTTAACCTTATGAAAATCTACGCCTTTCCTAAAATCATTTGATGCTTTCAATAATTCGGTGGCAGCATTATCAAAGCCCCATTTTGCACCCATAATTGGATACGCAACTAAGGCTGTTTGAGATAAATTGACTATAGCTGCAGCTGGCGAAAGCCCTAAATAATAAATAAATCCTAGACTGGTTAGGCTACTAGATAATGGATGAGATTTAGGGTTCATCAATAACTCATGACGTTTATTCATCTCACCAATTACACTTTGGGCTGAACGTTGGTCGTAATTATCGTCTGTTTTAAATTGTTCATCTGCATATTTCTGCATTTTATCGAGTTGATCGGCAAGTTGATCACCATAACGCAATTTGGCAAGATAACCAGCTCCATGAAACATATTCTGTGCAAATGCACGACGAGCATCTTGGCTAAAACCTGCCGTACCTTTACGATGAATGCCATGCTTCGCCCAAGATAAATCAGGCATAGATGAGAGGTATAATTGGCTTAGAGTATCTTCAAATTCTGCCTGTTCAGCTGTGGATAATCCAAGATTATTCACCTCTGTGAATAGACTGGACATAAAACCACGTCCCACTGCATCACGATCCTTATTATATTCTTTATCCAACTTAACCTTATCCACTTTAAAGTGTGGGTATTTCTTCATCAATTCAGAACGTAAATTTTCAGCTTCTGCCATTGTTTCAGCACGACTTACGCTTTCAACTTGACCTAAATTATTTCGAGTTACTACTACATATTTACCAAAGCGAGACAACGGGAAGTAAACACCTTTAACATACCCATAGAATTGATCATCCATTTGTTTGATCAAATCAGCTTTTTTCTGACTTGATAAAGCTGCTCTTAGAATCCTTTCTTTGATTGCAAATTGAACCTTTGCATAATGTTTCTTATAAGCATCACGCGCTTTGATATACATTGCTTGAGCTTCAGGTGTCAAAGCATTGAAATCATCACGTAACTGCTTATATTTTATAATGCTGTCCCCTTTAACATAAGGTTTAGCAGGGTCAATTTTGGCTAAAGTTGCGTCATGCATCAAATCGGCAAGTTGATTTTCATCTTTAAGATTTGCCCACTCACGCACAATACTGTCTGCTTCTGCACCAGCATCATTTTTATCAGCATCCATCTGAGCTGCTAAATCGTTATATTTATTCAATTGAGGAAGTATTTTGCTATATATTTCAGTTAACTGACGACGACCTAAAGTAGATAATCCTAAACCCAGCCAATCAGTAAATTTATAACCTGTTTTTTCTTTGACTGATTTAACTGAAAGATCACCAAGGTTTTTACTTAAGCGGTCAATAATATCCTTAGCTGATCTACTAAAACGAATATCTGCACTTTCACTGTTGAAAGTACCGGTATTACCTTCTGCAATTTTTACTTGATTAGACTCAAGTGCAACAATTAATTCCTGATCTTCAAATTGATGAACTATACCCTGGTATTTTCCTGAATTAGTTGCTTCTACAACTTTGTCACGTGATACATTACCTGTTGTTTTTAATGCATTTCTTATATTTACGAATAAAGGCAATACAAATCCATTCTTACCGCGATTATTGGCATACATATCTGCAGTATCAAAACTATCTGTTAAATAGATTCCATCACCTAATAATCCATGGCCTTTTCTAAATTCATTGAATTCAGTTGCTGTACCATGATAAACAACCTTAGGTTCCCCATTTTCATCTAAGACTTGTGAAGCATTTTTAGCATCATTTTCCCAATCCCCAAACCATTTTTTGAATTCAGGTGTGCGTACTTGCAACCACTGTTGTTCTGATAAATGAGTCTTTGCACCATTTGGTGCTGTCATCCATTGGCTAGTGCCATGATATTTTTGACGAACTGTATCCAATGAAGACTGGCGTTCAATTTGCTTAACCATACGTTCAGACAAGGCGAGAATATCATCAGGGTTTAAGTTGAGATTGATTCCAAAATTATCAAATACCCACGCTTTGACATAAGTCACAATATTTTGAATGAGTTTATTTAGCGCATTACGTTGAATAACATTGCGCTGTTGCATTGTTGATGAAAGCGTCAATAGGTAAGGTAAATACTCAAGCTGTTGGCGTACATTCCCCTGTTCACGTTCTGCAAGTAATTTTGCAGCCATAGCAACTGGATTGCCCTGTTCAACCAACTTATCAAACTGTCGCATCAATTCATTGTATTGTTCTTGGTTCATCATGTTTTGAAAGCCAGCATGACCACCTAACTCATGTAGGAATGTTGGTATAGCACTTTCATTTGTCAGATTTGATGCTACAAGCACAGCTTTACCGTTGTAGTAAAACCCTTCTACGCCATCAACTGAATAGTCTTGGATAATTTCAAGTTTGCCTTGTCGTTCAAGCTCATTGATTGTGTCTTTGCCAAACCGCTCAATCAACACATCACGTACTTGCTTAACTGTAGAACCAGCTTTATTTTCTCGACTACGACTATAAAGTGGAGTGTCTGAATCATTCTTGGCAGAAATATTTTGATTTTTATATTTACCAAAATAGCTTCGATCCACTACAGCCTTTCGAGCTTCTGATAAGAACATCATTAAATCAGCGTCATTGTAGTGTGATAAGAATTTATCAAATCCCCGATCACGGAACCATTGACGGATATATCCTATAACTTCTTTTAGCTTTTGACGCACAAAAGGACGTGACTTAGCATTTTGAGCAACAAAAGCAAATAATTCTCCAACCAAGGCTTGTTGCACATCTGATTCAGCATAAATTCCATCTTTCGCACCTTGGGTATATGGCTCAATATATGCACTTTCAAACTGTGCCATATCCACACCATTATTCGATGCAATTTTTCGAATGCCGTCCAAATTTCCTAATGCATTATAAAGCTGCTGCAATTTAGTTTTATATTCTTGACCGAATATTTGCTGTATTCCGAAATGCCCAATAATTTCATGGGCTAACATTTCCTCATAAGCATCAAATGTAGTAAGCTGTTTTGTATTATCTCCATATACCTGATCGGCAACAACATAGAGTGTACCGTCATGCCAAACAGCACTTACATCATAGTTTTGGGTATTGCCTTTATCATCCTGGTATGTGGCATCTTTTTGTATTTCCGTAGGAAGTCCATCAAAGCTAGAAATAACTTGAACATCAAATCCACCCTTAATTCCAACACTTCCAACAGTAATTCGACCACTAATCGACGAATTTTGTGTAGTGGGCAGTTTGAGATGTTGAAGAACAGAAAGAACTCTACGACTAGCACTGACGACTGATAAAGCATTAAAAGTAGTTTCAATCGGTGAAGCACCTTTACGGTCTTCATCAGGTTTTAATTTGTCACGGCTATAAAGCTTAATCCCTGTTTCTGTTTCTTCTGTTTTTAGTGTATCGACTAAATTATCAAATTTTTCATTAATTGTTTTACGTTCACTACCATGTGGAAATGGTCTAGTCCATCCCCATGGAGTTTCGATCACTGCATTTTCTGGGGCGTAATTTAAGAAAGGGCTTTTACCAGATTGCTCTTTAATTTTGTCTTCAACAAATCCCTGAAATGCTCTTGCACTCATCTCGTGGGGTGAAGTCCAGTAATCTGAACCTCTACCTGAATCAAGGTCTTTGGCGTTCATTGCAAAGCTTGTAGGAACTTTTTTGATTTTTGTTGATCCCTTTTGAGCCTCTGCAAGCATTTTTAATCTTGAAGAATACTGATTCATGCTAGAACGCAATTGATCTAGTACACCTTTTTGATCCGTGTTAAAACCAGATCGACCACGTACTTTTTTATAAATTTGGCTTAACTTTTCAAGCCCATCATTTGTCCAGCGTGCACCAGAAAAAATACCTGAAGATTTCTTATTTACAACATCTGATCGCCACTCAGTATTAAGCATTTCACCTTGTGATATTTGTTGAGCAATAGTGTCGAATTCAGTAAGCAATTCTGTAGGTGCGGGTTTATTAAAACGTTTGTAATATTTAGGATCTAACTCTTTTGATAAATCATTACGGATTGAGTCTAACTTTTGTGCAACTACTTCACGTGCTTTTCCTACGAAATTATCAACTTGCTGAGTATCTTCAACATATTCCTCAGCCTTTGAAAACATCGTTTGCATAAGTAAATTATAGGATTCTTGCACATCGTTGCGTACCCCAGATTTACTATAAGAAAATCCCCCACTTGCCATATTCTCTTTAGTATTACTTGAAATTTTTAGACTTCGAGTTCCATCTTTACCCATAGTCCATTCAGCAACTGCTTTACCATCTTGGCGTGCTAAATAATGATCAAAAGCATGCCACCATTCATGTGCAAGTGAGCCTGCACCATTCATTTTCGTTAAATTGATAACAGCTTTTGCTGGCTCATAATGAGCACGCGCACTGCTTAATCCCTGACCACGAGCACCAAAAGCTAAAGCTAAATCACCATTTAAACTAATTGCTTTGGCTGGAATATTTAGAACATCTGCAAGATCCAATAAACCATCAAAGGCATCATTTAGAAGTTGCTGACGTTCAACCTGATTATTCCAGTTTCCAAACTCAACACCACGAAATCCAAATACATCCATGAAATCAGTGTCTTTTACGTCACCCTTTCGACGTTCAACACCTTTCCTTAAAGTGTTCTCAGGTCTAGGAAGATCAATTTCACCGAATGTAGTATTGGTTTCAAGTATTTGGGCTGCATTTTTTACAAGATATTTTTGTGCATCTTCTTTTGATTCAAATACTTGATTTAGTACTTTTACACGTTTGTAATCATTAACTAATCGCCAAATTTCAAAGCCACCCTCACTTTCACGTCTCGCATAAATACGATGTTTTTGTGCTACAGCTAAAACAGGTAACATTTCTTCAGCTTCTTGCTGACTTGAAAAGGTTCCCATTCTTTTTGAATTTCCTTTCCAATCTGATTTTCTACTATCCTCAATAACCCACTTTCCATTATCATCGGTGTTGGTTGAAGATACTATTTCAGAAATTGCATAGCGTTTTGCCCATGTAGGGCGATCATCGGTAATTTTTGATTTACTTGTTTTTCCAGTAGAAAGTGCCGTGTCTTTACGTGCTCCACCTATTTTTTCACCTAAGTCCCGAATTACTTTATTTGTTTGTTCGGTTTCAGAAGATGGCTTAGAAGTATCACCATTTTTTAACCAGTCCTTAAACTGTTCCATGGTCATCGAGCGAATTTGACCAACTTTCCAGCCTTTATCGAAATTAGATTGATATGCTATTGTTGCATTGTCTTGGCTATCAAAGCCAAGCATGACTTTATGTTCGTCAAAATTACCAGTCTCTTGATCTATCTGATCAACAATAAAAACCTGATCTGATTCTGGATTTTTACCAATATAAGTATCGATCTGTTCACTGTCAGCGCCTACAGTACGTTTAATATATCCATAATGGTCACTCATAGTATGAGCCCATTCTTTTCCATTGGGATCAATACCGCGACGTTCAGACCCTTTAGGATTTTCGATCGATATATCTAAGCCCTGAACTTTGATATGACCCTTTTTATAGTTACCAGCTTCAATCTGTGCTTGAGTCGGTTCAGGTGTATTATTCTGAGCACTTGTTGCTGCCTGATGCGCATTTTCATCAATACTAACTGCAGTAGGTTTTTTACCGACCCACTCACCTGTAGTTGGATGTATCATACCAACGACTTCTACAGAACCATCAGCTTTTTGCACAGCATTATAATTAGGATTATTTAAAGCATTGGCTTTTTTATTATCTTCTCGCAAATCAACGGTGAAATCATCGCCCAAAATTTCGATATCAGACATTACACTTTCAGGTCCATCACCATATTGTGTTTGAATCTGTTCAGGATTTAATACTGTATTTTGTGGCGTTTCACTGCTTTCTATTTGCCGAGATTTAAGTTGATTAATCTGATTCCTGATTTTTGCTTTTTGGGGAACAGACTTAGCCGCCGATAACTTTTGCTCAAGTTGATTTATTTGATCTGTGACATTATTGGTAACAGGACTTGGCTTACTTTCTCTTCCGTTCGGCACATTTTCAACATCATTAGCTGATGTAGTTGATTTTGACGTAAGTTGATTTCCTGTTGAATCTGGTACTTCCGAATTTCTGTTTTCAGATCCATCGACGTTCTGTAATCTTTCATTAGAATTCATACCTGGTTGTAATTGATTATTTTGAAGTTGGTTTATTTCTTTACGAATTTTTGCTTTTTCAGGAACTGTCTTTGCTTCATCAAAACGTTGTTGTAAAGTGGCAAGTTTCTGAGATTTATTACTATCTGAACTTTGATCCTCAGTATCTGCCATATTTAAAGCTGGTGTGCTTGTTGTACTTGAATCTATACGTTCCAAACCATGCCATTGATTGGTTGCTGGATTTTTTACACCTATAATTGATGCAGAACCATCATTATTTAAACGGACATTGTAATTTTGATCCTCAAGTGCCTTTGCAATCGAATCCTGTTTGAATAATTGAACCTCGCCATCTTTTTCAAGACGTTGAATTGTATTTTCAAGTGCCGCTTCCTTTGCACCTTGTGCTATTTCTCCCATACCATACTGAATGGCTTGTGCTGAATTGTCAGAAAAATTTGTTCCGGCATTTTCTTGTTCAGTACTAGAAGTAGCAGAAGCAGCATCACCCATTGATGTAGCTGATGTAGAAGCACCACTATCAACTGCTAAAGCAGCAGCAGATGACATTGGGCCATTGTCAGGATTTAAACCTAATCGTTCAGATGGCTTTTGAGAATCAAAATAAGATCCACCACCAATGTCTGGTTGTACTGGATCAGTCGGTCCGTTTCCTGTATCTGTGCTACCAAAACTATTATAGCCAAGGCGATTACTGGCATCTGATTCAAATTGCGTATATTCATAATTTGTTTGATTAACGTTTGCTGTATTTTGTTCACTTGCACCACGTGGAATATATTCACCTTCCATTGATGGTCCACCAAGCTGTGGCAATGGTGATGTTGGGTTCGATTCAGTTTGTAAATTGTTATTATCGCCTTGGGCATTATTACTGTGGCCAGATGGAATATTGGCAACACCACCCATTGCCATCCCAGCCAAAGTACCCATTACAGCAGCGTCATCAACTCCATCTGACCAATGCTTGTCAGTTGCTAAGTTTTGAATAATTTGTTCAGAAATAGACTGAGGTAATTCCTCCAATAAACCCTCAGATATAGCCCCTTCGATGACTCGTCTAGGAAGTGATTTCGATGATGTATTTGCTATTTCCCCTGCAATTTGAGTAGGGCCTATCCGACCACTCACAATCATAGAATCAATGTCACCAATACCTAGCTTTTGAGCAATACGTCCACCAGCAAATCCAAATAGAGCACCTAAGCCACCTGTTAAGGCTGATGCTGCCTCTTGCCCATTGTTAAGCATTTGGTCATAAGAGTTTTGGCGAATCTGTTCAGCTTGAGCACCAGCCATTACGGCACCTTCACCGATTGCAGCACCAGCAATAGGATTAGCAATCTTAGTTGCTTTACCAAGCGCCCCACCAAGGAACATAGAAGGCAGTGATTCAACTGCAGCATTCGCGATCATTGATGGATTTTGCAGCGCTACTTTTGTTTTATCTACAATACCTTCAGCATCATGGAATTGCTGTTGTTGCTGTTTAGCAACATCTGTTTTCTGATCTTGCCAATATTTCTGAGCATTCCCAAGTTTATAAAAATCACTAAGATTGTCATCGATTGCTTTACCTGCTCGCCCTTCTGTATACATGTCAGCTAAACCAACAAGTGTGTCTGGCACAGCAGCAAGGCCACCCATCAATGATGCGCCTACGTCCTGAGCATGACCTTTAATGCCTTTCTTATCTTCTTTTGCTGTGCTTGGATCAAAGGTAAAACCATCTGATTTAACATCCGAAGCTGTATCAACCGGTTTAGCTGTTGAAGCATCAAAAGTAAATTTAGACTTGTTGTTATCTTGAGAATCAGACATGACACACTCCTAATAATATGTATCAATGATGATTTTTATATTGGAAATGGTCTAACCTTAGAGGGGGCTATAGACTTTCAAAAACATTTAAATTATTTTTACTTTAGATAATTATTAAATTGAGGTGCGCATGAGTGCATTGCAGAATACTTTAAAAATTAGTTTTATACTTTTTTCACTATGTAGCTCAACGCTTTATGCCAATAACATATATAAATGGGTAGATGATAAAGGGAACTTTACATACTCTCGTCAAGTACCACCTGATGGTCAAGAAGTAGGAAGGATTGATGACATAAAAAAGATTGTTACCTATAGACCCAGACCTAAAACGACAATGCCATCAAAGGAATCATCGCAAAGAGCAAGGGATTTAGAATTAGCCAAACTATTTCAAAATAGTTCTGCTACAACAAATCCACTTAAGGATACTGAAAGTACTTGTCAGCAAGTTGATGAACAGAAGAAATGTGATCAATAGGATGTTAAAAAAGCCACTTCAATGTGGCTTCTCAATCATATAAATGTTTATTTCACAGGTTGAAATTGCCCATTACGGTATATAGCTCGATTACCGCTGGCATCTGTATAAACTTGACCTTCCTTATAATTACTTTCACTTGGTTGACTTTGACCTTGTGGAGTATCAATAAACTTCTGAGTTTGGGTGTCAAACAAACGCTGTGGTTGATTTATTAAACCAGCTTGGTTGTCATAAACTTGCCCTCCACCAATTGTCATGTATCGATCTTTACCACTATCTGCTTTTCCACCAGTGTAACGACTGATTTTTTCTTGAATTGACTTGCGATCTTCATCAGTCTTTGCAGTATCGTATTGTTCGTATAGTTTTTCTAAACGTGCTGAATTTCTAATACCAAAACCTTTTTCAGCAGAATTTAAATTAAACTCACGGTTGGCCAAATCATTCGTTGCTTGAAACTTTTGTGCATCAAATCCAAGATTAGCATTAAATCTGTTGTTCGTTCCCTGCTCTTGCATTGCTGTTCGACCAGTTTGACCAGCCTCACGCATACCAGTTTGAGCTACATTGGCTGCATTGTTTGCATCGGTTACATAACGTTGCTGTGATCTATTGTCATCACCTTGCTGTAATTCACTTAAAATACGAGTTTGATTTGCTGTTATGCCACGCGCACCAGCAATAGGAGTAGAAGCCATACGAAGTAATTGCTGACGTTCGGCTTCCTGTTCTTCAGTTCTTTGAGGCGCGGATGGATTTTGAAAGTTACCATATCCTTGCATACCTAAATTCATTTCTCGTTGCGCAACAGAATTTTGTATTTGTTGTTCATTTGGACCCATTTCACGAGTATTCTTCATGAAATTAGCGACGCCTTTAGGGTCGTTTGCTGGGCGTACGTTAAAACCTAAACCTTCACCTTCCTTTATTCCATTCGCACGAGCTTGGGATGCCGCAACCGGATTGGCATAACTAAAGCTATTCCCTTTTTGCTGAATAGCATAAGGATCTTGTTGCTGAGTACTTTGTGTTGCTGCTGGTACTGTATTTGTCGTTGTTGCAGGTTTTGCTTCATTACCAAATGGATTTGGGGCTGTGCCATTGCCATTATTCTTTTTGGCATTCCACTCATCAAAACGTTTCTGTTGTGCATTATTTGCATTTTCAGCATTGATGCGTTGTTTATCAGCAAAATTACGACCTAAAATACCAAAACTCGCAGCATTACCAACATCAGACATTACTCCAGCTGTACGCAACCCCATATCTGCAATCAAGCCACGTTCTGCGTTAGGATCCAAACCCATACGTTCTGCATACTGTTCTGTTGGTGTATTAAAGCCTGTGACTGCACCGCCAACCATTGAACCAACACCATGTAAAACACCAACTCCTTTTGCAACATTGCCCAAACCACTTAAAGCACGTGCTCCAAAACCTCCACCTTGTGATGGTGCAGGGCTAGATGGACTCACAGACGGTGTACTTGATGGTGCTGGAAGTTGTCGATTAATTGGTGTGACATCACGCATTTGTGGCCCACCAATTCTATTTTGCTGTGCCTTTCGAATATCATCTGCACTTGGATAAGGACTTGTAACTAAACCACCATTCGCAAAAAATAATTCTGGTTTATTTTGACCAGGTTTAAAGCCTAATTGTGGTTGATCAACAGGAATATGCGTTGAATCCTTCAACTGTTCCAAAGCTTGCACACCAACCTGATGAACTTGTTCAGGTGGGATTTGGAATTCACCGTTACTGAGATTAACTGGCTGGGGGCTTCCCAAATTTTTAAGATTTTGGGGACCTATTTTTTCTGTCGAATCAGCAGGCATAATAAAACTGCCCTCAGGTACATTTTTTTTAATGCTGTCAGATGTGCCTGTACCTTTCCCTTTAATAAGTTCAGATTGGCTATCCTTTTTTGGGCGCTGCATACCATACATGACACATATTCCAATATAAATATTATGCATGGTTAAACAAAACCTGATAAAAGTGTTAGCCTTACAGACCACATAAAAATGGAGAATAAAATATATGACTTTTGATTTTTTAATTGCTACTGTTCTAACGATATTAGGTTTTATTGCAACTCTTATTGGTAGTTATTATGCAAGACACTCTTATTTATTAACACTTAAAAATTATGAAAAGGATAAAAAGCGATCTGAAAAAGCGAAACATTATTATGAAACATACATCAATATACCACCAAGCAAAAAAGTCTCAGCATTCTTAAAAAAAGTGGATAGTGACGATCTTAATGATGGGGTTTTATTTCCAACTATTTTTACAGATTTCATCATGAAAAATTTTCCTGATCGCTACTTTTATATTGCATCTTTATTTAAAAAATGTTGGTCACAATTTGAAATTACAGAAAATAATAATCAAATCCAAATTAAGTGCAAGATTAAGTATTTTTATTCATTACAATTCGGCTATTTTTGTCTTTATCTTTTATTTGCAATGTGTATAGCTGTACTAGGACTTTATAACGACTTGATAATTAGTAAGCTTTCAGACGATTCTCCATGGGGTGCGTTATATATTATCTTCCTTGGTATTCTTTTTTCAGTTATTTTTATGTTTGGAGCTTTATTTAAAACTACACAAATAACTGATGCTAAGAAATTAAATAAAGAATTCAAAAAAGTACTACCCCCAACATGAAGGTAGTACAGAATTAAATCAATAGCTGTAATTATGACTCGTGCTAGTGCTTGAACTCTCTGAAACACTACCACCTATTGACGCACTAGCACTTATACCGGCTGAAACATGCATAGCTGACATTGCGCCTGCAGCTAATTGAGATGAGAACTGTCCAACAGCTTTGGCAGCTTCTAATGCAAGCTGTGCTTGTTGGATAGCATTCTGCATATTTGCCTCATACTCTTTTAACTGCATTTCAGAGAATGCAATATTGGTACGCACATTCATATCCGCATAACGTGCTTTAGTTTCTGCATTAGCAATCTGAGTGCGTAAAACCATATCTGCATAACGTGAGTGTGTTTCAGCATAAGCGATATTCGATCTACTTTGCATATCAGCGTAACGTGCTTGCATTTCCGCATTCGATATCGACACACGTGACTGAGATTCAATGTAGCGGTTGTATACATCAGCATTTGCGATTGTGGTTCTTAAACTAAGATCAGCATATCGAGAATGAGCATCTGATACCGCGATCGCAACACGTGTACGCATATCTGCAAATCTTGCCAATGATTCACTATTTGCAATGCCAACACGCATGCGCATTTCAGCATACTTTGCTTGGGCATCTGCAAAGGAAATTTTTGTCCGAGTAAGTGAATCAATTACACTGGCTTGAGTTGTTACTCTCGTTGTTTCTATGGATGCTTCTGCCTTAAATAATTCTACCTGGGAATTAAAGGCAGAAGTATTACTTTGAACAACACCCATTTTTGCATCAATTTCTGCTTTATATGCTTCGACATTGGCTTGATATTCAGCAATCTTGACTCGTGCAGCTTCAAGATTTAATTCAATTTGCTTAGATTTAACATTCGCCTTAGCAGATACACCATCTACAGTTGCAGCATACATACGCGCTAACGATTCATACATAGATGCTTTAGCTGATTCTGCTTTAACTTGAGAATCATAGGCTTCTACTTTTAATTTTTCGGCATTGACCTGTTCAGAATACGCCTGAACTTCTGATTTATATGCATCAAATTTTGTAGCAATTAAGCCTGCACGCGCTGTTGCACCTTGAACGAGAGATTTATAAATTTCTACATTGGACATCACCGCATCAATTTTCGCTTTGAATATCTCAACCTTCTGTTGGTTGATTTGACTCACGACGGATTGAGCATCAAGCATAGCTTTATATGCGGTTATACGTGAAATTGCAGCTTCAATTTTTGTTTTATAAACAGTAACTAAACTTTCAAAAGCTGTGTTTTGAGCATTGAATATACTGATCTGTGAATTTAATAGACTAATTTTGCCATCAATCTGAACCTTAACCATTTCCAATGTATTTGATACAAAAGCCAACCACATATCTTGCTTCATTTTTTCAAGGGCCATGCCTTGTTCAGTCAAGAAGCGAATATGTTCAAGCTGTTTATCAAATGACTGAATTAAAATATCTCGATTTAAATCAGATAGTCTAAGTTTTGCTTGATCTCGTATAGTTGAAATCTGCTTTTGTAAGGCTCCCTGTGGCATGGAAAAACCACGGCTCGCCCATTGATCAGTCACCTCTTGAATGGCCCGTTCAGTTTCAACGCTATCACGCTCACGCGCCCGATTAAATAAAGCTTCTTCAACAGCCTTGGGCAATCCAAGTCCAGCATTATTACCATTTAACCAAGATCGAATTTCCAATACCAGAGGTTGAACTGCATTGTCTGGATTATGGGCATAATAATCTTGAGCGATTACTGTGTTTGCGTTGGCAATAAGACTATCAATTTCAGGAACGACAATATCTAATCTAGGTGGCTCACCTTCAAATACCGGTATTTCTTTGTATTCAAAATTAGGCAATACAATTTTTTCAATAGCATCCATTTCTGGCAGTACGATTGTTGGTGCGTCTGGCATCTCAACATCATCTGAAATGTCTGGTCTACTTGGTGCTTCAATAATAGCCAAACTTGGAATTTCTGGAATGTTAAGAATTGGAGTTACAGGTGTTTCAGGTAAATCTAAATCACTTAAATCTAAATATTTTAAAAGATCAGTTAAATTAATTTTGTCGGGTACAGTACCACCATCAAAACTTTGAACATTATAAATCGGCGCTGTGGGTAAATTAATTGCAATATCTAAATCAGGAATAAGAGATGGATCTAGAAAGTTAGGTGTTGATAAATCCTCACTGAAGACAGGTGTATCAGGAATATTAATATCTAAACCTGTAAATACAGGGCTAACCATGTCATTCGGTTTTTGTATATTTAAATCAATAACGGGCGCAGAAGGCTTATCAATATTCAGTTCTGGAATTGTTAGTCCATCAAGTGGCTCAAATCCTGATTCATCTGGTTTTGCTAAATTTGAAGGTGGACTAACATTCGGGACCGTAATTCCTGTTATGTTGCCCAATGCTTTAGAAACATCACTTGCATAACCATTGACTTTGCTTTCAAAATAATCAAGTTTAGAAGTGACTTCTTGTGTCACAATATCAATTTGAGGGACCGTAACTGTCATCTTAAACTCTCCGTTTTGTAGCTGCTATATCAATATTTAAGTCATTGATATACCCATGATCGCCTGAGATTTTAAACTCAAAGGCAAAATGACGACCGCGCAAACCCCGTCCAAATAAGACACGACCATTTGTTAAATGATTAGATTCTTCTTGGGGTAATTTATAAAAGTAAGTTTGTTCATTACCCGATTGAGTTGTACTTACCCCAACCTCTATTTGCTTTGATATTCCTGAAAGTTCATATTCAAGATATGCACCAATGGGATGGACTAATTTTTCTTGGCCTAAATCCAACTTTCCAGTGCTAATTTTTCCTTGTATATATTCATTTGAATCAATACTGAACACTCCAGAATCATTAACACCGTAAAGTTTATTATCAATTACACAAAGCTCAGTAAAGTTGTAATCTTCATAACGACTCATCGCCCAATTATCAACATTCGCAGTCCATGCACCGCCATGACCTTGGCCTTTAAATATTTCATCTTCAATAAAAGCACTGTCGAAAATCCATTGTTTCGCAAATAGCTGATCAATATAGCTATCACTAATGATTGAATGGCTTTCTAAATATGATTGCGTTGGTTTAGGTGATGTAAATTCATCATGAATTGTCAAATTGTCATGAATCTGTTCTTTTACAATTAAGCGCCCATAATAAATTTCACCAAATGAAAGTAAGTCTTCAAATTTATCAATAACTTTTTTAACAACAGTTGTACTGAGATTAAGTTTATCTTCAATTAAATCTTGATGAATTTTTCTACCAGTCCACTCATCATGAACGTTTAACCAATCATTTGATTTTGAATATAGTTTTTCATTAAAACTACTTGTGATAGATAATTCATCATCAATAACTGATTTTGCGAATAATCGTCCATTCATAAAATCAGTTAATGTATTCTTTTCAGATACATAGTGAGTAGATAGTTTACGAGTGATGTACTGATCAACAGTTAACAAATAATCTGTAATTAATGATTTATTTTTATCTAAAATTTCATCCGTTATAAGTAAATTATCTTCTATAAATTCTCTACGGATTAATCGATCTTTGATAGAAAATGATAGTTTTAGTGTTTCAATAATCCCAGATAAAGCAATTTTTTTATCAACAAAGCTATCTTGAATTAATAAATTATCAAAAAAAGCAGCAAAATAATGATCTTGAATAAAATCACTGATTACTAACTCATCCGAATGAAAAACTCGAATACCATGTTTTAAATCACTGGTAATGTAAGAAATATCTTCAACATTACTTTTAGTGATCATCCAAGTTTGATCACTAATATAGGCAATATCCAAATAATCATCACGATATCTACTCATTGATTACCCCTATAAAGTGATGTGCTGATTGATGATCAGCAAGTTTGGTATAACCAAACCGATACCGCTGACCATGTTCGTTCTTTATAGAGATATTCGCATAAGAGATGTTGCCAAATACAACCTTACAGCCATCTTCATAAAAGACATTGTTATAACTGTCAGGTGAGATGGTATAAAACCAATCATTATGTTCTTTCTTATTCAATAAAGTTGGTCTATCAAATATTGAGCAATGGATTTGACTTTCGGTTTTTCCTTCCTTTTCTTCTACCTCTTTATATTCCTCAACAGTAGGGGGCGTGCCACCATATCGTATTAAGGTAATACCTCCATCTGGAGGATTTACCAAGTTAGTTACATCCGCAGGTAAGCCATGAATCCATTGTCCTTCATCTGCAAAATATGAATATTCTGTAGGCAAATTTTTTACATGAACCTCAGCCCAAACAGGAACACTATCAACAGGAAATGGACGCCCAGTTTTTTTAAACCGCGGGTCTCCATTATCAAAACTATGCCAAGAAAAATCATAGGTCCACATTAAATAGATATTTGGATCAACTACTTCGTGCATTTTGAAGGTTTCTTCCAAAACTTCCCCAGCAAAACCATTTCGCTTTGCGTAAATAGCCATATTTCGATTGAAATAAGGTATTAGGAATGCGTTCTGCAGAAACTCTCCATTAGAAGTGTGCTTATTGGTTTTATGGGTATAGTATCTAAAACGGCTTAAATACCCATCTGTCCAAAAGTAAAAGTGATAAATTGCCAACGGTTGCCCATATCCCTTATCTCGACCTTCTATCTTTGTAATTATTGTCAGTGGTGCAATTTCTTTACGATCATCGAAATCAGTTGAATAAAATTCACCGTATAACCCTGAATAACCAATAGTTTCTTTTTGCTCCCAGCTGCCTACTGTCATTCCCTCCTCAAAATTCCCTTCTATATCCCTGTAAAATTTACTTTCATCATTAAAATTTTTAATGACTTTGAGTGAGTCATCTACATAATAAGCAAATACAATCGTATCTAATTTTGGGAAAGTTTTAAGATCAGGATCGTTCGGTAGAAAGTTTAGTGAAATACAACCTTGAAATAACATGACTTCGGGTAATTTGATTCTTATACCATTGCATAATATTCCATGATTCATTAAAGACACGCGCCCAGAATGATTACCAAGTGGATCAAGGACTAAATTATCCCAATAATCAATTTCTCCTTGATTGGGGATGATGTGAACTCGATCTAGGATTTGTGAAATATCTATTCGTCTTAATTTATATTTGATCGCAATAAACTTCGGCTCTGTTGGTTCATCTCTCATTAAATCAAATAGTTTTGATAGATAATTTGATACTTGATTATTTTGAAAATCTTCCAATTGACTAGTATTTTTTTCTGAAAGCCAACCTTGTTGTTTTACAACCCCCATATTTAAACTCAGTTGGAATGTATACCCTTCACAATATCCGCTATCTGCATAGTCATAGCATGTATTGATTGCTTCACTTCCATCAGTATTACAAGACCAACCACAAATTGTGGAATATGCTGAATGTCGGTAAAATGCAGAAGCATCCCCGATTTTTGTGATTACTCCAGCACGTTCCCATCGGTAAAAATCGTCACCTTGAGGGAAAGTTTCACCGCTTGGTATTCCTTTAAAGCGATCTAAAATTTTAATAATTTCAGAATCATCAACTTCATCAATAAATTCTCGGAAAGCCTCAGTTCGCGTTGCTGGAATGATCGGTAAAGGCATTGCCCAAACACCACTAGGGCTGACTTGTATCAACCAAGGGTATCCTTCTTGATCGAAACTAATTAAGTTGGTGTTATGAAATCTTGGATCATAGAGTATCCGTCCATCTTCATCAGGCATTCCTGAATAACCTGGTAATCGAACACCTTTTAGTTCTTTCTCTATCTTAATTCTATATTTTTCAGGAATTTTTAATTCAGCTTGTTCAACAAGTTCATCCGGTAAATCTTTTAATTTTTGCCGACCAAAGCCACCAACAATTTGAACAACTTCACTCATTGCACCGCTATACCAAGTTGGTCTTAAAGCGTGATATTGCGTATACAGCAATTGTTCTTCTGGAAATGACTGAGCAAATTCGGGTACAAACATCACTTTAAATAATTCAGTGTACTTACACCTTAACCTTTGAAGTATTTGATTTTTACCAATTGTCATATCACTATAGTTACCAATACGACGGCATGTCATATCAGTTAAAATCATTTCAAGTCCCTCACCATTGCGAAGTATGGATTTGGTAATTGCCCCTGAGAAAAGCATGGGGATTTTAGAGGTGGCCAGCCCATCGAATTTTGGTAAGGTTTCTAACTTGTCTTTAAATGCAATCGCACGAAATACGCCACCCATATCCTGTATGACAACATATCCACCATCGGGTAATGTGCGTGTATAACGAATCGATTCAAGATTTGAAACTTCTTTAATATTGGTGACTTTCTTGGTATAGGCATCAATAAAAAGGCGATCTTCATTTGTTAGATCGCCTCCATACACAGCCAACCCATAAGGACGTGGCTCTAACATTATGAACTCTGTATAGTAATTCGATAACCAATTTCGTAAACATCACCGTTTTGGAATGTACGTGTGACAGGGTATTTTGATGCTGAAATTAAGGCCCCAGTAGTCCCACCTTTAACATTATTGGTTAGGATCGCAGCACCAGTAACATTGAGTTGTGATGATGTCGCAATAGTCACAGAAGCAACTGTCTCAAAATTATCAATCGCATTTGTTAAAGTGTCTTTTGGCTTCCATTCTGGACGTGTCGCACTTGTATAACCTTCGGTCATACTGACAATTTCAGATGCTACAGAAGCAAAATTAGCTGCTGTCCAATTCGCTGCAGGTGCAGCATTACCTGAAAATAATGCTATGTAATAACCTGCTGGTTTAACTTTTGCTCCCATTGCTACATTTAGAATATGTGCAATGCCCTCAGTTGGGTTAAGGTTTGGAATGCGTTGCCATTCGCCACCATTCACGCGGTCAAAATACTCACCAATTGAGCTTAAATCGCTATTCACATTTTCCATGATTGAACTCGTTGAAAGTTTAATTTCTTTTAACTTACAAGAGTTATTAGCCTTCTCCCTAGACTTACAGACCTACCAGATTTTGCAGTGATTCCATTGAGCACAGAAGAATGCAATTCAATAATTTGACCTGTACTTGTGCCAATAACATACCCATTTTCAGACAACCAAAGGGCTGTCTTTCCCCCACCTTGGGATATATCAGCACCAATTAAATCACTATCCACTTCTACAGCAGAATAAGGTATAGGTGAATGAGCTGTTTTTTTTACAAATGTCATTTCTGAAGGTTCAGCACCACTGAGAAAAACGACATGATCTACTTGTCCTACCCATATTCCCCCATCGACTGGCAGAATAAAACTGATACGTTGAGGTAACATAATAAAATCATGTCGTTCATCATGTAAGTGATATGCCATTGCCTGAGAGAATCTTAAAATATTTTTATCGGCAGTCAGTAATCGCCCCTGCCAATACTTCATAAACTTGCCACTTGGCATGGCTGACATAGTGTTGAACTGGTTGGCGCGACCTAAATGATCATCTCGATCAATGATGACTTGTGAGGTGCTGATCGGATATGAACCATATTTACGTAATTCTGAGCCATTACGAGCAGAACAATAGATATTCACCTCAGAAATTGAAGCATCAAGACAATAGGGTAACTGTACAACAAGGCTTCCTTGTAGTACGTCCCCTTTTCCTAAAATATCAATATGGCTTTGTACATGTTCCGATAAGCCCGATTCTTTACCATTACGAGAGTATGAAATCGCCACTACATAATCACCAGTCCCTAATGTTCCACCTTCAATTCGGCTTTCTAACAATGGACTGGCTGGGTTATCTACAGTTAAAGGCTCAAGTTGAAAACCGTTGTAAACAAATATGCCACTAACTGTAGATATATAAATCAGATTATTCAAAACTTCATAGCAAATATATTCAGGATTTAAGTGATCGAGTAATACATCATTCGACCAATCTAAAGTATTTATCTTCACCAGCTGCCGATCTAATGTCGCAAATACATCTCTATGTAATGGGCTTTGCCATATATTCCTATAGTTTTTGTTAGTAATTAGAGATTCAGATTTTCTTAAACTTATTCGGCCTGTTTCTGAAATATCAACGTTGATTGCATCCTTCACAAACAGTCGTGGATTATCTCCACCAATTTGTAAAGCATCATCATTTGCCACATTGTTAATTCCAGCTATTGGAAGTAATTTCATTAAAATGCCCCTTTGCGATATTGTTCAGAATTACCATCTGGCCGTATGAAATGGACACGATTTTTAATGTCTGAGGCAGAGATTTTCAAACCATCCAAACCACTCATATGAATTACTTGTGCTGGTATGATTTGTTCATCTTTTCTGAGCGTTACACGCATACGTTGATCAAAGTTTCCATAATCATAAACATTGACTAAAGCATAATCTAAACCTACAGGTACGACCTCTCTAACTCGATTTGAAATCCAAGCTTTGCCATAAGTCGATTGCTCCCCTCCTCCAATGTTGGTTGGAATATGAGGTCCAATTTGCAAGCCCTGCCACATATAAGGCTTATCATCTTGTTTCAGCGTTCCCATAGAAAGTGAACTTAAACCAGCCATTCTGACATTACGGTGAAATAGTTGAATTTCATTTTTACTAAACAATAAAGAGTTTAATCCAAGTGGTTTAATCGTTTTATTAAAAGGTTCTATATGCTGTATCGAAAAAGAACCAAAGCTACTCATATCCAACGCACGTCTAAAACTAATGGTTTGGTTACCAATTGGTGCAATGATTCCGAATTTAAGGCTATTAAATCCTTTTGGTTTAATTTCGAACAAGGTTTGGCGTAGTTCTGAATTACCAAATAAAGATAGATCCTTTCCAGCAACATTTATTTTTCTATGAAAATGGGAGATTTCAGGATTCCCAAAAATTGCACCTGGTTCCCTGTCCAATCCATCTACATAATGCAATCGTTGTGGTGGATGATTTATTTTTGCTTGTTCAGGTGCTTCAACAACCGCATAAATTGTATGTGGTGAAATACTTGGTTTGCCTAAATCTAATTTTTCAGTCCATGCAGCAACGTTAATGCTTCGATTTTTATGTGTAACGATAGCTACTCCAAACAATCTCTCCCAATAACCCGGCTCTACTCTTATTGAGTTTGCGTGTACATCGGCTGTACCAAATAAGGTCATTTCTTTGGTAGAGTCTGGCCGAATAACATTTTGATGAATGACAGGCCATTTCTTAGGATCAGTTTCAAAATTTTCTGTCTCTATTCCATAATTATTCAAATCAACAATTTGAGTAATATATTTCCCAGCACCAATTTTTTCTAACTTATGGAATTTAGTAATTTCAGGATTTGCAATGCCTGAAGCGTTTATATACTGCTTTCTATCTGCGATGGTGTGACCACCGAATAACAATGAATTTAAACCTTCAAAAAGGATATGACGTGTATACAGACCTATATAAGCATTACCAAATTCGGATAAGTCTAACCCTCTATGACGTAATTCAGGGGTTAGATTTCTGACAATAGGTTCACCGACTAAATTTTTATACTCATATTTTGGATAAATTTTATTAAATCTGCTTACAACCTCAGCACGACCATATTTGGACATTGGATCAGTAGCAAAAAACTCAATAAACCTACGCCCATATTTCACTTCGGGCAAAGAAATTATAGGCGGTGCGATCGTAAATCGCTGCTCAAAACTCAATGTGCGAATGGCTTCACTTACCATCGTATTACCATAGATTGATTGAACACCTAAACCAATAAATCTGAAATTACGTCGCGTATTTTCAACGCTTGCTGTGCCAAATCTTGATGCTAATATTCCTGATGGTTTTAATAATTTCGCACCTAAACGTACATTAGTCCATGATGATATGGCTATAGGATCTATAGAAGGTAACGGAAGTTTTCTAATCCTAAAGGCTATAAATGAATTGGTCTTTTCACTTTCAATGGGTGATTGAATGCCTGATGGAAGCAAGGCTCTTGCACCATTTTCTACTTGCTGATAACCGAAACGCTGATGTAATAATCCAAACATTTGCAATGTTCGATTGCGATTCAATACTGTTGCCAATTTTGATGGCATTGGAGGATTTAGACCATCATCTGATGCATGTTCTTGGATAATGAACTGTGTTCTATTCCAAATTTTAGAACGGCCCCATTGCTGCTCTACTATTTCTCCAAAGCCTAAAAATCCCTTAGGGTTTATATATTGATTATAGTTTTTAACCCCAGCCAAACCATAGATTGTATCCAATCCTTGGCAATAAATACTTTGGATTTCTGGAATTATTCTTGTGCCAAACAGTGTTGCATTCAAACCTTCAGGATAAATTGTAATCTTAGGGCTGACTAAATGATTTGAAGGATATTGTTCATAGATTCCGCGTGGCTCAATATATCTTGGTGAAAATGAAGCCCATGCAATACCAAACCGTTGCATATCATTACTTTTCATTTCCAAGTAGCGTAAAGAGAATGCAACTAAATGCGTGCCTGATTGAAATGAATCAATTGCCCCTGCCTTTGTCACAAATTGCTCTTTGTGACTTATACGCGCTCCACCAAATTTAACGAAGTTAGTACCAGTTAAATTAATGTATGAGCGTAGGCTTTGTATCTTTTGGCTACCAAATAAGCCAGCATTTAAACCTATTGGTATTAAAAACCTTTTGAGATTTTGAACTGTAAATTGACCGAATACCTGTGTATTCAATCCATTTGGCTTTACAAACTTATTTTTATTAAAGATTCCTAAAGAACCTATCTGTTGTGAGTTAAATCCTAAAGCTTGAATATACTTGCGATAAAGAATTAGAGACGCAATACCAAAATTAGTGGCAATTAATCCATTGGCTTTAATATAACTGTTGTAATTAAATACTTTATGGTTGCTAGATAAATCAAGAGGTGGGATGCCTCCAGCATATATCACGATATCTTCAGGCGGCTTGTCTGTACCAAACTTAAAATTAATTTGATCTTGAGGTAAAGTAAAATACGCGTCTTTATTCTTTTTAAAGTTTAAATTGACTTCAACTGATCTAGTGGTAAATGCGTTTGCTTTAACTGCATGGTAACTAAATATACTTCGCTCATAAGGAGGAAGTATTGATTTAGGTTGAATGACGTTGATCTGAGGAACAATAGATTCATATTGAGTATTGAAGTCAACAGGTTGATCTTTCTTGACCCCTGCCGTTTTTTTCTTAAATCTAAAATCTATTTCCATAGCCATAGAATCAACTCACATTAATTCTGTCTATTACGATTCCTTCAAAATCAGGGAGGACGTCATCATCGAGACATACAGCAAATAAAATTTCACCTGTTTTAGCTGCGCATAATGATTTATACGTTCCATCCGCTTTAGAAACTGCTTGACCAACTTTGTTTCCAGTCGTTCTGTTGTAGATATAAACCTTGCAGTTTGATGCTGGTTGGCCAGAAGCATCTAGGACTTTACCATTCATGGTTAAAGCACTTGAACGAATACAATAAAGCTGTAAGTTTTTTAGTGTTGCAATGTGGTTATATGCTGTGCCGTTTGGTGGGATAAATCCGATTGGTCTATTGTCGACGGTAAATCCGAAATAAAGATCACCTGTATTTTCTAAAAAACAATGCATTTCAGAATTGGCACTGTTTGAATGAAAGTTAATATAACAACCATTTGCATAACGAATGCAATTATAGCTCCCACCTACATCTGCGGTTGATGGATTAAGATGAAAATAAAGAACTGCCGAATTGTTAAGACTGGGCATTGCCCAACCGTTAAGAATAAACTGACCTGTAGGTACTTGCATTACATAAGCAGCACCACTAAATGCAGTTTGCGAAAGTAACGCACCACCATCACCACTGACTCCGAAAAAACTATTAAAATTTCCCCAAAATGAAACAGGATTACCAGGTGCATTAAAATAGGTGTAATTATCCCCAACACTACCAGTTGTAGAGGTTGCTACAGTCTCACCCTTAGCTTTAATGTAATCCACCATTTGCGTAATGTCTGCAAAGGTTATAGACATATCATAGAGTACGTAGGCTTGGCTGAGATTATTCGGATCACAAAACCCTGTTTTTAATAACTCCATAATCAATCAACTGAAATCAGCCCTCCAAAGACATTTTCATTTTTCCAGTAGCCTTTATTTTTGTGCCATTCACAGTACTGCTCAAAGAAAGTATCTTCACCAATCTCATTGAGTTTTGCCAATACCAAATCTTCTATCCAATTTTCCACATACAAAATGTCACTGTCACTGATTTCAGAGCAGTACATCTGAAATGGAGGTAAACCTAAAAGCCTTCCCCAATCATGTATAAGGTTTAATGCACCATTCATCACTCGTTCAGGTTCTACACCTGACATTTGAATAATGATTGGTTCAGGTTTAATGGATTCACTCATGCGAAACACTCACTCTTAAAGTTTGAAAATTTTGTTTGCGCCATTGTCCCAAGTCACGATGATGTCACCGCCATTCGGTGTAATAGGTAGACCTGTTGCGGTATCAAGATATGCAATCAAGGGGCTTGTAGCTTCTGTACCTGTATCTGCATAAATTACAATTGCACCAATCGCACCACCTGAGACAGCTGTAAACGTTGCATCTGCGGCATCAGCTGCACCGCCTGCCGTAGATTTGGCTGTTAAAGTGACAGGGCCAGCAATTCGTGCTGAACTAGAAATGTCTGAAATAAATTCATGTGTTGACGCATTCACTGTATAAGCGCTTGTGCTGACTAAATAAACTTTGATAGTGTCAGTTAGCCAGTTAAATTGACCTTCTAAAAAACGCTGACGGCCTTTGTCATAGAGTGTGTTTGCCATGTGCTTGATTCTCCGTATCTGAATCGGAAGCACTCATGCGCTTATGTGTAATTTCAATGTGGTTATCTGCTTCAACACAAAGACGCGCCAGCTGCCCAGATTTTTTGATCAATTGAACTTTGGCATCGCCTATGTAGAGCGTGTCTTCTGTCTTTAAATCAATAGTTCGTTTGCCCATCTTGTGCATATTCAAAAAAATATAATTCATTATGTAGAAAACCCCTGAAAGCTATGAGCCTTACAGGGGTTTAATAATTTCATATTTACTTATGGGAAAAAGGGTTGCACAACTTGTGGAGTATCCTCACGAGTGATTCGTCTTAAATCACTATCCGGGCGTTGTCCAAAGTATTCAGTAAATTCTTGTTCTGCTAAAGCTGAACGATTAGGATCGAAAAATTCTGAATCTGGAACACTATAAGCTTTGTGTAATGCCCACTGAATTAACTGAACATGGTGAATTTGGTTGATCTCTGGCTTATCCGTATCATTTTCCATCGCAATCAATGGGACACGATACCCTTCTAACTGTAATTCACCGTCAATAGTTGGAATTGGTACAAGTCGAAGCTTTGTATCATCTTGAATCACAAACTGTGGTACGCCTTTCATGCGTTTCCAATTATCGCATTTATATCGCTGATCTAAATTTTCAGCCGACATTAAAGCTAAGTATGAACCATAAGTGCCATTTGCCGGTTCAAACCACACTCTGCTTAATTCATATAATGATTCATGTATTGGATATTCGGAAGTAAAAGGACTTACAGCAATGGTACATACATCTCTGTTTTGACTTTCATGCAACAAACGTCCACGGATGCATGCTTCATTTACAGCATCATTAAGCCAATCAATAACGCTTTCATCATCATTGAAATAAGGCTCGACCTTGTCATTTGCTAAAGTACGAAAGCGTTGAATCAATTGGCTGAGTTGCATTACACCACCCCAAATCGTTTAATTAAATCAACAACCTGATCCTGTAATGTCTTGACACTACTATTCATTTTTAAACTTTGATCATATTTGTGCTTAGCATATTCAACTAAACTCTTTTTATCTGTAATTCATTGAACTGTATCAATTTCATCCATGATCAATGCTTCGTTTTCATCATCCTTTTCCTGTTTCTTTTTGGACTCGTCTAAAATCAACGAGGTATCATCTGATTGTAAAGTATCAGATTCCATAGCATTTAAATCTTGTTGTTCATAACGTTGAAATTCTGGATGCTTCAACAAACTACTCGCAATATTACTAGGCACAATACGAACTTGGCCGTGTGCAAAAACCAAATTAGAGCCGTAAAGGCGATCTATATGTTGGTCTTTTCGTCCTACATATTGAATAGCAATGCCACTTGAGCCAACTGATTTAGCAGCTTCTAGTGCAATTTGTGCTTGTTGAATAGCTACTGGTGATATAACTGCAGTCTTTTGAACTTTTTCACGTAAATTTTTAACTTCATCTGCCAATGCTAAATATTCTTCTACATCAGGAAGATCTTTCATTAAGTGAACAGTAGCTCGGAATAAATAATCTTTTGCCTTTTGTTCAAGGGGTAATTCTTCATAGGGTAGGAAACAAGGATGTTCCTTTTTCTCTAAATCCTTAAACTCACCATAGGTCCAGCCTTCTGCTTCTTTTTGCTGATACCAACTTTCATGTGATTGTTCAGGTGTGGCTTGTGGATTTGCTAAATGCATTTCTACACCAGCAATTAAACTTTGCTTATGTGTTTCAGGTGTATCATCCCATGCGACTTGACTATCATCACCTAACGACTGGCAATATGCAGCATTAATAGAATGACAAATCATTGCAATTGCTAAAGTTTTCATCTCATTTTCCTTTTCTTTTATCTTGAAAAAAGGCGATGTAAGTCAAACCACTCACATCGCCAAGGTTTAACTCAGATTGAAATTAACGGGGACCTTTCAATTCGCCCGTTACAATGATCTGAATTTCAGATGCTTTTGCATTTCCTGCACCCGATACAGTTAGAATTAATCGTGCTGGCTTTGGTAAAGTGACTAACTTTGAACCATTTGCTCGAACACGACCTACTGTTGCTAAGTCACCATCTTTTAGAAAATAAGATGTATCTTGAGGTACATCAGCTGAATCACTGCCAGTGTATTTAAATCCTAAATTACCTTTAATTGCTTCTGTCATACCTGTTGAAACAATGACTTGAGCATCTTCAAGTTGCATGCCTTCGGGTAACTCACCCAAATCAATTACATCTCCTACAGCAATTGCAGCAGTAGAATCAGAATCAATTACTGCACCTGTAGAATTTGTTAATAATGAATAAACCAAACTGGTAGCATTACCAAATGGACTAAACCCACCAAATTGGCGAGTACGTGCTGTCTTGCGCTTAATCGTTGCCATAACTGCAAACTCCAATAAACTAAATATTAAAAGGTATGCCCTGACTGGACATACCCTGTTTACACTTACAAGCCACGACCAAAGATTGGAACGGCTGTATCCACTACGGTTACACCATAGTCTGTGAATTCTTGACGCTCACCTGTGTTCACATCAAAGCGGATTTTAGATACACCACGAACTGCACCAATAAGTAATTCCCACTTATCGCCATGATCCAGCTCTTTTTCAGACCAGAAGAATGGTGCACCTGAATGTTCAGATGAAGCCATTGCTTCCGCTAATGCTTGTCCACCTAAGATGATTGAACGATCTACTGCAAATTTATCGCCAAAGCTTGCTGGGACAATTGCGCTAGACTCAACTTCTGAATCATACGCAGCACAATATTTAATTGTGTCACCTGCATAGAAGCGAATAGGACGCGGCATTTTGCGAATAATAAAGTTATTCCAGATACCTACATCACCAGTAAATAATGGGTGTTGTTTAGCTTGGCTTGCACGTGCCCAAGCTGCTGCTTGGAATGAACGGAAACCAGGTTGTGCAGCAAATTTGTTATATTGATCTGGTGAAACTAACCACACTCGAATTGGTGAATCGTCAGCATTTGAATCGCCTTCAAATTTACAAATCGGTGGTGGCAATGCAATCGTATCTAATACAGATTTCATTGAATCCACAGCATCCATCGTAAATAGATCACCTGTTTCAATTTGAACTTCATCTGCAGTTTGTTTGAATAGCTGTACGCCTGAACCATCTACAAGGAAATGACGGTTTTTCGTTGGAGCTTTTACACGGTTAACCATGATTTCTTTAAATTCAGGATGGTTATCCGTTGGAATAGCCCATTCAATATTGTCATGGAAACCACGTGCACCAGCCATATGAACTAAAGTAGATTGATCGCAATAACGATCCATCAAGCTTTGAGCGACTGGACGACCAAGTTTACGTAAATCGGCTGGACTACGGATTTGTGACATCACATTACCCAAGTCCACTGGAAAACGTGCTTGATTTACACGTAAACGATCTTCATTCAAGGACATTCCCACACCACGACCTTCGGCATGAGCACTACCCATGATTGGATATGCGCCAACAGGATTAAGTAAATGGAACGTTACCTCGTCCCCACGGCCTTTACCTAAATCTTGTACACGTACAATTGGCATATGCTGTGTTGTTTGTTTACGCAAAGTTGCATCAGCACCAGCTTCACCCTTTGGCATTTTCCCTGCTAAAAGATTAAGAGTACTGTTGCGTTGCATATGAGTAGCGAACAAGCCTACGGCCTGTGTCACCATATTTGTTTTATCACCATAAGCGGCATTGGTTTTATTCGTCATGTCGACTCTCCACAATTTAAATTACACACGACGATTCAGATATTGCTCACGCTGTTCTTCAGTCCATGTGGACATTTCTTCGATCATTTGCGCAGGTGTCATATTGGCAATGCGTTCATCACGAGAAACACCAGCAGGAGAACCAGCAGGCAAATCTGAAAGGCTATGTGGTACTTGTGTTTGAGCGTTTTTTACAGCTTCTTGCGCTGCTGCTTTCACCGCATCGGGTTTTGCAGCCTCTTGAGTTGATTGATTTGCAGATTTGTACAATCCTAAAAGTTCTATAACTTGTGCAGCTGAACCTTTTTGTAAAACTGTATTGTACGCATCTCGGATAAAGCTTGGTTGAGCACTTCTCCAATCATTAAATTCTTTAGATTCATAGATTGAGTCTGCATCAGGATGAGCCGTAAAGATTTCAGTAAAGTGTGCTTGTTCAGCACTGACTTGCTGCTGTTGTTGAAACGGTGCTAAAGCTTCTTTTAAGCGTTGTTCCACCTTAGCATCAACACGCATATCAACATATTTTTCAATACCAGCAGCTAATTCTTTTTCGCTAAAGTCACCAAAAATCGCAGGATCAATCCCTTGATCAATAGCTTCTTGCGCTATAGCTAACTGGTTATCTTGTTTCGTTGCAGCTTGACCGTTATCTTGACGTTCCTGTGCTTTCGCTTGAAGTTGCGTAAGAGTTGCATTCGCTTCTTCAAACTTTTGCTTCCACTCTTGTTCACCCTTGCGTGCATCAGCAAGACGTTCAAATGGAATGGTATGCTTACCATCTTTTGCAAGAACCACTGCATTTTCAGCATTCATCTGATTTTCATCAGGTTGCTGTTGTGCTGTGGGTTCAATTTTTGGTGTATTGGCTTGTTCCTGTTCTTGGGTAGTTGCTGGCTGACTACCATCTTCCGCAGGTTTAGATGCGGTATCGCCATGAAGCTCTTGATCTATCAATTGAGCTGCAAGTTCAGGTGTAAGTTTCCCACCATTATCATCAATCAACTGTTGTTGTTGCTCTGTAATATCCATGTCTTTCCTACTACTTATCGCTGTAGCCGCCAAGGTCGAATGGCTAGAGTTTTCTAGCGTTTAGCTGCTGATTGCTCAACATGAGGAAAGTTTCAGGGAATTAGATATAATTACGTTAGCCTTACAGGGGGATAAGTTAAAATGAAAAAGAGAAAGTATTTATGAAATTAAGTCAAACAAAAGGTGTTTTCGCTGAATTCGGATACTATCCTAAAAATATTGATATAGAGAATGAACGATTCTCAGTTGAGACATTACCTGACTATGCAGATGCAGTTACCCGTGTTACTGAAGACCCAAATATTCTCAACGATTGGATTTATCCAGGTAACAAGAAAAACTATAATTTCATGACAAGAGAAATTACATCTCTCCCTTTTACTAACCGTAATTTTGGATTACCTAAAACCCATATATTAAAACTAAAAGGGAATGAAAATGAGGAAGATCTAGATTTCGTTGTTTGGTGTTTATCATTTTTTACTGGTATGCGTTTAACTATTCAGGAAGCTGGATTTCTTGATGCAACTCCTATAAAACAAGGTAAGCTCGTAGATTTTGTGCTTATTGAAAGTTCATTAGAGGATGTTATTAATTTAGCATTGGATTATTTAGATTTAGAACGGAATAATTTTCGAGCTACAAAACGTGTCATTGGTATTATTCATACATTATTTTTAGCGCAGTATCCACATTCTCTACCTTTCGAAAGATTTCAATATCTTTATATGTCATTAGACACTTGCTACAAAATCACACAAACAAAGTGTAATGCTAGTTCTACCAGTGCTTCAACACATGCTTCTCGTGTGCAATGGATGTGTGAATATTACGATATAGTAGTACCAAGTTGGGCAATAATTAACGGAAAGTGTTCTCAAATATCAAGTGTTCGAAATGATACTATTCACGAATCTTTGTTTTTTGATGAGCCACTAGGATTTGCCATTTATGAAAATTTTAATGGTAATGTCATACTACAAATGCAACATTTAATTTGCAGACTCTTAGTGGCAATTCTTGGGAAGCCCAATATAAGTTATGTGAAAAGTAGTGTTCAAACTCGACAAAGACAAGGGCTTAATTTACTTGAGAAATAAAAAGAACAATTGAATATTATAATTCTATAAAAATAAATCCAGCACCAATAATGCAGGATTTATTTTATTATGCGGACAAATAAATCAAAACATATAGTAATGCAGGTATATTTCTTTAAGCTTTGTTAACTTATTCTTTATTCATAGCTTACATTTCTACTTTACTATTTTGTTTGTGTAGATATTCTTTCAACAAATAACCTTCCAGCTGCCATATTTTATTACGCGCATTATCGTATGCAATCTTTTGGCCTACAGCCTCATCAAAATTGTCTGGGCTTGCACATGCTGATTCACCTGTCACAGTAAAACCATTTTCCAAGACAATTGTACAAAAAGTTAGACAAAGCAGACTCCAATAATCACCAGATTCGCGTGCTGTAGCAATATCGACACCTTGAAGTGGGTTAGAGTAATATACTGCCTTAATTTTTAAATCAATATGTTCAGGCGTGATTCGTGGTGCATTTAAGTTTTTAGATTGAATTTCTTGCTCAATTTGCTGTTCAGTATTTGACATGAACATAATCCTCAATAAAAAGACAGTCATTTGACTGCCTAGATTATTAAGCTATCAAAGCTTTAGGTCATGCCTTAGAGGGGGTGTTTTCTTGTAGATATTTACCATAAGCAAAATTATTTAGTATTTCTTTGATAGAAAAAATATCCTTATTATCTAAAAACAGAATGTTTTTATTATTTACAAGATATCCTCTTTTCATTTTTTCTTTAAATCCTAATTTTTCAATTTTAATTTCTACAAAAAAGCTTTCTAGTTTCAGATAAAAAAGTATTCTCTTATCTTCCAGCCTAGTAAATGGACATACAATAAATGAGCTTATAGCTTCATCATTTAGTATTTTTTCTTTATCAACCAAGTTAAAAATTCTTAAATTCAAAATAGCCTTATTTAATTTAAGATCACTTTTAAAATATAATTTTAAATATTCATTAAATTCAGGAAAGATATGGACACTACTATAGGAAGGGTGTACTGATAACGCAGCACGCCAATAAACAGATAAACAATACTTTGCTATAATCTCTTGATCTAAACCCTTAAAACTTACCCCATTTAAGGTTTTAACTAGACTGACATTAGGATTTTTACCTCTTAAAGCATTTATAGAATATTCTTCATATTTTTTATTAAAATAACTTTCACAATTTTTACACAACTGATTGACAGCCCAAGTATCACTATCAAATTTCAATTTTTTTGCATTTGTATTTATAACTATAGGTTGTCTTCCTTCTACTTTTTTTAATAATGTTTTAAAAATAGTTCTTGCTATTGCATGTGATTTTTCCAGTTTTCTGAATTCTGAACAAAATGCACAATTCCCATAATGTTCAAAACTTTGAAAAATTGGATTATTGATATTGGTGTTTTTCTCAATAAATTTAATTGCTAGTTCTTTAATATCATGTCTATATAAAACACGACCATGTAAATTTGGTACAAATATTTCGCACTTTTCTTGGTTGTGGTTTAAATATTTTACCAAATAATGGGTCACAAAATATTTTTCTATGAACATTATTTATCCTTATTTAAAATTAAAAAGCTATTCAGATGAATAGCTTATCATATAGTCCTTAAAGTCTTAATTTAAAGATTGAATTAAATATTATCATTCATCCTTTGCGTCTCTATGCCCCTCATCGGAGAACCACCATCGTTAGGTACTGCCGGATTCATTGGGCTTGTATTCTGTTGTACCTCAGCCAATCCTTCACTGCCTATCTCTGCACCCTGCCCTTGAATATATGGGCTACGAATATCACTTGCTGCAGTTTGTTCTGCTGTTAGAAAATTAGGGTCATCACCCATTGGATTAGGACGCTGGTAACCTGCACCCTTCATAATTTCATCTGCAATTGGTGCAATCTGCGAAATTTGGGCTACCTGAGCACCAGCTTGCATTGCTGCATATGCAGCTTTCACTCCAATTTCTACTGAACGTGCATCAATCTCTTTAATTTCACTGCCAGCTTTACGCTCTTTAAGTTCAAGTTCACGTAATTTAATATCATTACCAGCTTGTGCTAGTGCTTGCTTAACTTCTTCTCGAATACGTTGCTCGATTTGCTCAGGTGTAGATGCTTGAGTTGCTTGGCGTATTGATTCAATAATATCTTTCTTAAATGGAATATCAGTCAATGCCATTACATATGGCAATACAGCTGTTTGAATTTCAGCAGATAATGACTTGGTAATCTCAGATAAAGCATTCAATTGTTGTTCACGGAATGTTGTAGAACTTGGAACATCATCGAGTACTACTTTCAAGCGAATACGTTGCACATCATTCGAAACATATGGATAGCCCATTTCATCAACCTCAGGCTTGTTGATTACTACAGTACGATCTTCACGAATTGCATCACCTTCAATAATCACAGTTTGCTCACGTGTTCCCATATCTTCAACAATCATTGAAAGAAGCATTTCACCTATCAGTGTTCTGGCTTCTCTAAAATTATCCATGATCTTCATTAAAGTCTGATTAGATTGCTCAATCTGCAGCTGCTCTTGTTTACCCGAAGTCGCATTACCCTTCTTACCTTGGAAGCCAGAAGTAATATTGCTAACTCGTTCGATAGCAGCACGATTATCATTAATCAATTGAAAATGTTGTTGTGATAATTCAAAGTCACGTTTCACTTCAAAGCGTGCGCCATTTTTTGCCATATGGTTAGCATTCAGTACAATATCAGCATCAGGACGAGCAACTTGGCGACGAAGCTGCTCATCTGTCATATCAACCGCACCTTTGGTACGTTCAACACGTGTAACGCTCATACCCCAACGTAATTTAGAAATGCCTGAGTTTATGCTGTCTTGGCTGAACTTCATTCGGCGTACAAATCCATAAGGAATGTTGGTATTGTCCTCACGTGCACCCCAAAATGGAACATAAGGAAAATAATGATGTGAATATGGTGTAGGTCCATCAAATAGTAAATGCGGTCCTAACCAGTATGAACGTCTCACCTTTGATATATTGGCAAGTTCAACATGTGCCATTCCTTGAAAAATGGCAATGTCGTGATTCATATTGGAAGAATCATATTCAACTACACGACCATCTGAGAATTTTAGTACTGGCACACGAACCCATCGACGGTACCAAACCTCAGCAACATTGATTTCTTTTGAAGTTGGGTTATACCAATACTGCTCACTGATAGTGTATGAACGAGCATCAAGCCAAGCATTTTGCAAACCGGTACTATCGCCACCATCCAATACGCCAGCTTCTTGCCACCATGAACCACCATATCGGCCTACAGTTTGAATGAGTTCAGCATGTTGAGGGAAAGCATTCATTAATCGTTTTGGATGAATCCAACGAGTACGACGTAACCAACGTGCATCACTTAAGTCATTTTCAGTGGATTTCATATCCCAATGAATTTCATTGCGATGGACTTTGGTACAGCGATATGGGAATTTAAAAGGATCCTGTTCACGCTTAACTTCAACCCAACCTATACCACAACCAATTTGAGGTCGGAAGGCATCACTACAAGACTTATCCGCTTTAGATAAACGTTCAGCTTGATTCAATTTAAAGTTTAAAGCATCTGCTACATCATCACTGCCAGTATCGCCATTGGCTTTTACACGCCAATCTGTACGTGTTTGTAACTCGAAACCTTCAACAGATTGCAATGCAGGGCCGATCATATCCTCTACTGCTGGAGGAATACCGATCTGTTTCATACGATTAAGAAGTTCAGTTTCAAGCTGATTACCATCAGCATAATCCATTTCCTTATCTGCTGTATGGCGCCAGTAAGGTTGTTCCTCAATCTCGTACATAATTTCAGTGAGTTCATCAAGCGTTAAAGCATCATCATCAAGATTAGCTTGCTCAATCTGTGTAGTTTCTTGATCAAACATATTTAAATTCCTTACATTCGCCAATCTGTTGGAGGTGCTTCTCTATAGCTAGATTGCTGTTCATGAATATTTGTACTTGAATTATCACTGGTACGACTAGACGTATAGACGTAGTCACCAAGTAACCCTGCTTCTTTAGCCTGTGCACATTGTCTAAGTGCATCTGCACCTTCTGAGCATCCATTTGATTTATCAGGTTGATCAATATACATATTGGCTTGGTGATTAAATTTCTTCTTATAGCCTTCAATGCGTTCAATACCTAATTTGCATCGTTCTTCATCAAACCAAGCATTCTTTAAAAGCCTACGTGTTTGCTGAACACCTGTTGTGAGTAAAGTAATACGTGGAATGACCACAAAATTGTGACCAGGTAATAATTCTTCAAGCATTTCTAATACTGACTTGTTGTAGTCGCCAAGTCGTTGATGTGCTGCATCGTGTGGTAAATAATGGTTATGGTAAATATAAGGCTTGTCTTTGATCAGTTTTGCGTAAAAGCGTAGGTCTTTAAAATGATCTTCATCATAATCAATGAAACGATCTTGATTATTTAGTATCTGCTCATACCAAATAGCACAACCATCATGATTACCAATGTCCCAAAAAGTATTTACAGGAATATCCAAGACTTCAACTTGAGTAATACCACCGCGTTTACGCAGTTCAAGCATGTCATTGGCATAGTAATTCCCATCCGTGGACACTTGGAAAGCTTCATCTGGGAATGATGGATACTCTTGCCACATCAAAGCTTGATCACCAGATAAATCGTTATCTCGTGTTGATACATACCAAGCACGTTGATCTGGATCAATATTGATTCTTTTACCTAAGTTTTTAGATACTACGATTTCAATATGATCAAAAATATTATGATCTTTTTTCGATATGACCACTTCTGAAGAATCAATACGGTATTTCGGTTCTTCCCACCAACCATAAAAATGCAGCCTAAAGTCTTTTGGTGTGAGTTTTTTACGTGATGCAAAGTTCTTTTGAGCAATCTGAACCTTATCAAAGAAGTCTCCACCACGTCCTTCGGCGGTAGATTCAATTACACAAATACCTGTTGTTGGAACAGCAGGTAAGGAACCTGTACGAACTTCCTTTGCTTTACCTGGTGATTGGGCACAAATTTTACCGTATTCAGAAATCAGTAAGCGGTGCATAGTACCGCCACGGAAAGATGTAGCCACAGAGATTTTAGAGCCGTTATGTGCGAACTCCATCTCAGTACCATTGTTTGTTTTGAGCGGAAAGCGTTCTAATATTTCAGGCGGTAAATTGTCATACGCAAATTTAATCTTATCGCTAAAGATATCACTGACAGTCTCAAGGTTTTGGGCAATAACACCACAATGCTGATTAGCATTAAATAAAGCATGATCAAGCCACAATATACAAATAAGTGTTGTGAAACCTAACTGACGTGCTTTTAAAATAATATTGCGGTACCACAACCGATTTAGAAATTTTTTCTGTGCATCATTTGGTTTAAAAGGTAATTCATATGTTGGGGCTTCTTCGACTTGCCCAAACTCATTTACAAAATCATCACCCTTAATTTTGATCTTATACAAACAGCCACTAAAAATACGCCAAATTGGATCAGCAAGGCAACGTTCTAATTCTTCCTTGTTCATTGGTAATGGCTGTAAATCAGTGTTATATATCAATTTTCACTCCATTTTGCACAATATTTGTGCAATTTTGAAACGTATACGCGCTTGAAATTAAATTGATGAGGGTGATTAGTCGTTCCATTCACGTAGACTCTCCATATTCAGGATCATCAGCTATAGGTCTAAATGCAGAACTGTTTCCTGTACTAATTCGTTCAAGTAAGGAAGTTAATGCATCAACTGGTTTGTTGTTATCGTCATCAAGTCCAAATGCTTGACGCTCTAAAGCAATCAAGGTTTTGAGTGTGTCGCTTAAATCCTTCATGGACTTAACACGACCGGGCATTGAAATTACTTTTAGATAAATGTCATTTAATGTGTCTTTCCCTTTGTCATCAGGACACCACATCAAATCACCAAGTCTAATCAGTAAATCAACATGATCTTCACCAACCATTTGCTCTAATTCATCAAAAAGACTCATGGCAATTCGTCTAGAACGTTGAATATCCTTACGCTGAGTTAAGCGTACGCCTGCAGTTAAATTGGCATTTGCCTCAATGGTCTCTTTTTCTGAAATGTGGTTTGCTGTGCGAACTTCAGCGCGAACCTGTTCCTTGCGAACCAAGTCATCTGCTTTTGCTTTGATTTTTGCCGATAAATCTCGAACCCAATCATCACGCTTTGCACGTTTTCTGATTGCTGTGTCTGATACACCTTGCTCGGAAGCGATTTCACGAAGTGACTTTACGCCAGCACGATATTCAAGTTCGATCTTTTCCCAATCAATTACTTTTTTTTCAGCCATGATCACCAAACCTCTTAATGTTTTAATGATCATGTTTATAGGTGGGGAGGTCTAACCTTATAGGGGGAACTATATGTTATAGTTTAAGAAATTAATGAAATAAATGAACTGAAAATGATTTCTAAATTTCCATTCGAACTTGTAACAAAAGCAATAAATGACTGGGCTGCAATTGAGCTTCAAAAAAAACAAATCAAATTCAATGATAATATTTCCCCATTCATTCAACTTCAAAATTATTTAAGTCGAGTTATACCTTCAAAAATTAGAAAAGTTTCAATTTCAAATTCTTTTAAGGTTTCAGATGAAAACCGAATGGGTTTTAACATACTTAAAAAAGCAATTACTGAAGGAAATGATCTAAACAAATATTTAAGCAAACTCACAACAAATGCTGAATTTGCTGATGGTTTGTTTGATTATTATGGATGTGTACATTTTCATTTAGGTGAAAATTTAGAATATGATAATAGAGTAAAATGTGAGTTCTACGAACGTACATGTGAAGTTGCTTTAGCAATCGTGACTGATGAGGAAGTCTTTTTTATTGAAGCCAAACCTCATGGTAAAGATTATCCAGAGACTTGGACAAGCTTAAGTGTTCTTGAAATTGTAAATAAGGAAAAACCATATTTAATTAGTAGGCATAAAGTCATGAATATGATTGATATAACTCCAAAAATATCAAGTCATGAACATATATTTGCTTTAAGAAACAATGGCTTTAGCTTCGCAGTTACTTTAAGTGATGGATCTAGTTATATGCCTGCTAAGCTAGGACCAGTTTCTCTGGCTTTACCAAATGAAAATAAAAAAAAACGTCATCAGCATTATTCAGCAATGCATATGATGCATCAAATTCATTTTTCTAGAGACCTATCTCAAATCATTAACGAATTTCTTTTCAATTTTAAAATTATGAATAATTGTACTATTACACATGTAAAAATATACGACCTTGCTTCAAATAATTTAAAAACACTTAGTAGATTTAAAATTAAAATAGATTATCTTAAGGAGTTTACACAACATGTATTCATGAATGAATTTAAAAGAGATGAGTCATAACAACTCACCCTGCTTTCCACTATCCAATAAATCACCTACTTGTTTTGATAATTTACGAACTTGACCTGCTACTTCACTTTGGATTATTGCCATATGATGGCCTAACTCAATGTTGCTATATTGCATTGCCTCACCAATCAATAAATTGCCCAAATTACGTGCTTCTCTTGGAGTAAGAGTTAAAACAGCAGTATTAACGCTGCCTATCTCAATGCTAATGGTTCCATCTGGCAAAATAGTCTTAGACATTAAACGCGCTGTACGATGTTTAATTGCTGGTACAAATACACCGCGCTGTACTCTTATAATTTGCCCAGTGTCTACCAAATATGATAATCGATCATCAATTATTGATAATTGCAGCCCTGTAAGATCAGCAAGTGTTGTACGAGTAACGATCTGTTCTTGAGAGTGTAAATCCTCAATAGCTTCTAAAATAATTTGTGAATTTGAACGTAAATCATCAGACTTCATTGTCATACTCCTTAAATCGTTTAAACTTCAACAACATCGATATCGTGAATCATTTTCATCAGCTTACGCTTGATAATGTAATCTGCAGTTTTATGACCTTTGGCATCTTCACAAACAAACTGACCCTCATTGGTCCAGTAAACAAAATCCGCAACATAATCAGTACCACGTACGTTTACACCACATATTTTTTGAGAGGGAATTAATTTATAGCGAACCTGTGTCTGTAAATCCTTAATCTCACCAGCACGTTGTAAGACAATAAGATCATTTAAACGACGAAATTCGTGTTTAGAGTCAGCCACTTTTTCCCCATCGATTACAACTTTATGATTCCCATACTTTGGCTGTTTAGGCTTGTTATCACGTTGGTGTACAAGTCTTTTAATTTGAGTTGGTGACAAATTCATGCTCTACCTGCCTTTGGTGTTTTAATAACACTTTTCATTTGGGCCAATAATTCTGGTGGGCACGATGTAATTTTTCGTTCCTCATTTTTTTGTTCTTCCAGTTGGTGTACTGGATCAGTAAATGTCTGAACATCTCCCATCAATTTGGCATTTGAAACAATTCGTACATACATATCTTTAAAAGCTTTTGACTGTGATTCAGCACGTGGGTTTAATTCATCAAAACCTTTCTTAAATTCTTTAAGCGTCTTTAAAACCTGTCTACTGATGGAAATGGTTTGTCCCGATTTCTCGTATGCCAATGCTTGTTGCCATGCTTCATTTTCAGTGAGCCAATGTGAACCTTGTAAACACCAAATCTTAAAATCTTGAATACATGGAGGCCATGGTTCTTGAAGCATTCGGTTGTACCCATTTTCAATTTGCTGTGCTGTTAATCCTGAAAAATCCTCAATCATTGCTTGTTCAAGATCAACTTCTTCAACTGCTGCCCATTGATCTGTAAATTTCTTACCGTATCGAATACGCATTTTGTCAATTAAGCGACGAGCTTCATCAAGGGTGAACTCACGCATGACCCACCTCCTCAATCAGAAAGTTCTTTGGGGGTTCAGGTACCACATCGATCATTGATGATTCCTGATGTTGTTCTTCACGAACTTTTTGACCGTAACGCAACCAACGATTTACATTTTCCTGTTTGGCTTGATATGCCGATGGTTGTGCTGTTGCCTGTGGTTTTAAACCTAATTGATCACTCACAGTCAATTTCGCTCTACGAGCAATTATTTTGTGTTTGTTGTTGTTTACCCATGTCAGAAAAGCTACAGCCCATTTTTGTGCAGTCTTGGACGATTGCTTGCCAAAATCATTTGGTGAAGCAAACCAATTACCAAATTCATCAAACAAGTTTTCAAGATCGTATTGATCAAGATCAGTGTGTCTTGGTTTAGACAATTCGATGAAATCAGATTTCAATGTTGAATATTTCTGACCAAGTTCAATCACTGAGATTTTGGCAAGATCAAAATTGTGGTACTGAACAAATTGAACTGGCGTTTGAGAAATTTTTTCCTCGTGCGTATTACTACTACGTTCTATTGGTTGTTCTATTGGTTGTTCTTGGTAGTTAGTATGACCCTGCGTCACTGCTTTTTGCACCAGAGTCACTGGTTGTTGCGTGAGAGTCACTGGTTCACTGTCGCCAGAGTCACTGGTATTGTTATCAGAGTCACTGCTTTCATTGTCCGAGCTATGACCCTGCGTCACTGCTTTTGTGAGACTTTCCACATCAAAACGGTAATAAGATCGGCGACCATTTGTGCGATCTACAAACAATATTCCTAAATTTTCGATGTGTTTAATGTGTAAGCCCACTGCTCGATTTGATAGTCCAGTATCGTCCATGAGCGTTTGAATTGATGGGAAACATTCACCAGATTCATAGTCGGCATATGTAGCTAACGTTATTGCCACTAACTTAGTTGTTGGTGGCATAGAAATTTGACGAACAGCTTTAATAAAGTTGAAATTGCTCATAACACCTCACCACAAATCTTCACTACATACCCCAAGGCGAGAAAACTCCATCTCACCTAAGGCTATTAGTTCTATCTGGTTTGCAGTCCATTCCAGTTGACCACATTCAATCGCATGTAAAAATGCTTGTGGACGTGTATAGAACTTTCCATTTTCACAATAGAAACCCTGATGTGCAGATTTCCCCCATTGATTTTGAATATCTGGTACCAAACCAAGTGACAGAATGATATCGATACAATCTGCATGGCGATTAGGTTTAGGTAGAGCGACCATAAGATCGCCAGCTTTTACAGCAACTCCAATAATCATGCTGCCCCCTTTTTGTTATCAATGACAAAAGGATTATTTGCTCGTGCTATTGCTGCCATTGGATATGGTGAGACTGAATTACCAACCATAAATACTTGGTCTTTTTTGGATAATGGTTTCCCATCGTGACCTTGTTCGATAATGTAGGTATCAGGAAAACCTTGAGCTTTATAAAGTTCTTTTGGATGCAGCATACGCATGCGTATATCAACAATTAACCATGGTTCTCCTTGAATCCAAACTGTGACTAAGGCCAAACGATCTTTAGTTGTCACAGTATCCAAAGGATTAGAAATATCCCGTGCATCACCATTTCCATAAAAATTGATAAGAAAAGTAGCAACACGCAGCGCACTATCTATGTTCTCTTTACTTAATGTGGCTGAAATAAAACTATGGCGATTTTCAGTTGTGATAGTGCGCAGCGGATGATCAATAGATTCTGAACGATGATCAGAATCTCTTTTTTCTCCATAGTAGGCTTGGGTAAATACAGCTGATACTAATTGTTGTTGACTACCAGTATTAGTAATAGTGGTTAGAGGATCACCTAGAATACGACCATCAGTTTCGTTGAAACCTCCATTGGCTTGCATCATGTAGGCACTCACTAAACCATGATGACCACCTTTTACTTGTGCACAAATTGTGCTCAAAGGTTCAGTTGCAGACCAGTTTCTTTGCTGTGAAGCATTTGCAAATTCAGTGAAGAAAGGTGAAAGAATTGGACTGATCAATCCACTGTGACCACCAAAAGCAGAAGTAATTGTAGCTAATGGTTCTTGGATCCCATGACCTGTAGAAGTTCCAAAATCACGACTTATAAATGGTGTAGTTGAATTGACTAAAAATGGATGATCAACATCTATGACAAACTTTTTTAATCCTCTTGCAATACGTTTAAGGGTTTTGTCTGCAAGTGGTTTAGGTCGATCAAAAATGGACTTACCCAAATCAGTAAATTCAATACATTCAGCGCCAGCACGCCATTTCTTTTGACCGCGCTTAGGTGTTTTATTGTAGTTAGGTTCTGGCCATGTAATGGGCTTACCATCGCATCGAGCAACTAAAAATAATCGCTCTCTTGTAGTTGGTGCACCAAAATCAGCAGCAACTATCTTTTTCCATTCGACTACATAACCCAATCGCTTAAGATGACAAACAAATTGCTTCCACGTTTGCCCAATTCGTTTAGGGTCTGGTACCAAAAATTGGTTATCTCTTGGTACATATTCACCTGGTTCAGCAACTCGATATTGAATTTTCCCATTTACCAGTATTTTATCTAGGGTTATTACACGTCCAGTGGCTTTGTCACGCTTTGCTATCAATGGTCCCCATTTAAGCATCTGCTTTACGTTTTCCATCGTAATGACATCAGGTTTAACCTTTCCAGCAAATTTAGGAATAACCCAAGCTAAATCTCTAATTTCTTTTTTACGTGGTTGACCGCCTGCAGCTTGTGAATGATGGGTACAATCAGGACTAGCATGGAACCATCCAACTTGGTAACCATCGCATATTGCTACTGGATCTACCGCGAATACATCCTGAACGTAATGTTTTGCATGAGGATGATTAGCCTCATGCATAGAAATAGCTTTAGGGTTATGATTGACAGCTGCATATACTGGACGGTTCAAGCCCATCTCCAAACCGGTACTTGCACCACCACCGCCAGCAAAAAAATCAATGATGATCTTTTCTGAAAAATTTAAATCAAATTGAGTTTTAAAGGATTTCGAATAATCAACAAAACTGGTCATAAATCACCACCTTGAAAATTAGTGATTTGAATAACAACAGGACCTTCTCGAAAGTCCTTTGAAATAATTTGGCCGTGAAGTTGTTTTCGTTCTTTAAACGTTAAATTACGCCACTTTGCTATCAACCATTTACCTTTTAGAATACCGATCGGCATATCCATGCACATTGGCCCATAACTAAAACCATTTGCCTTCAACCATTCTCTTGCAGCATTAATTGCCTGAAAATCACCAGCATCATTGAAGGTTATTTCTCTCATGACACTTCCCCTAAAGCTTGCTCAGTCATAGACAGTCTGCGTTTAGCATTTAGCTCAACCGTTGATGCATGACGTAATAAATGGATAAGTGCAAATTTATGGTTACCATCTAATAAGATTCCGTCACCCTGTACTTTGTGAACCGTCATCAGGTGATCTGGCATAAATGCATCGATAAAGACAACTGTATCCCCTTTCAAAAAATCCGAGCATGCGCTTGCCATTACTGAATTGTTTTTCACATATGCACTTTCTGGCGCAACACTTAAATCAAATTCACGCTTTTCAATTTGCTGAATCAAACAATGTTTGCACTGCTCTTCTTTAAATTCAGTGCATTTGCCAGCACACTTATGTTCTGTTAAATTAGTCATGTTCATTTTCCTGATAGATGATGAATGTTTGAAGCTCGATCTGATACATCGGGCTTTTTTAATGCCTGCCAAAAACTTTTTAAATTTCTGAATACATTCTTGAATACGCTGGTAGACGTTGTATTCTTTGATTTTTCTACATGCTCAGATGATGATTGACCTGTCTCCACTTCAATCTTCAAATCTATGGCATCTCTTAACCATTTAGCACGATCACTGCCTTGGCTTTCAGCCAAAGTATCAATGATCTCTTGGACTTCCAGCGGTACACGTGTTGACATAGGTGCCAACAGTTTTTTGCTGAATACGAACATTATTTTTGTTTCCATAAGGTTTCCTCAGTTTCACGCAGTATTAGTTTTAAATTGGCGAACATATTTCCAGTTAATGTCTGGACGTAATTCTTCAGCTTTGACTTGACCTTGGGTGAATTTTTCAATGTCCTCACATCGGTCTTCTGGAATTTTTTCAATATTCCATTTTGAAACTGCCCAAGGAGTTAAACCGATACCTCTAGCAAGGGCAGCTGAGGAACCTGCAAATTGCACAGCTTTATCAAAAGCCTCATGTGGAGACAACATAATGACACCGTCAAAACTACTTAAAGTAGAAAACAATATACTACCTAAAATAGAATTGGTGCAACTAGAATTTGATAGTAAACTTCTACCAAAGGTAGAAATTGAGCCAAAAAAAGTGAATGATGCTAAACACATAGAGTTTGCAAATAGATTGAAAAAGTTGATGGATGCTGAAGGATCACCAATAAAATCAGTTAATCAGCTTAAAGATGCGATCAATGTCACTTATGAAATGGCAAGACGCTATACATTAGGTATAGCTAAACCTCGTGAAGATAAATTGAAAGAATTGGCTGATATTTTTTCTGTAGATATTAGTTATTTAGATCATGGCTCAACTCTTGATAACAATGTTGTGCCTATAACTTCAAAATTAATTCCTGTTTTATCTTGGGTTCAAGCTGGATCAATGACATCAGTAGAAGCTATTAATCCATTAGAAATTGCTGAATGGTTACCACCGTTAAGTGTTGATGATCCTGATGGTTGTTTCTATCTAAAAGTTGTTGGAATTAGCAATCATCCTACCTATATGGAGGGTGATTATATTTTAGTCAATCCTAAATTTCAGGTGTGCGATCTAATTTCAGGGGATCTAATTGTTATTAGAAATAATACAGATGCAACTTTTAAAAAATTAGTCATTGAAAGTGACGATCGCAAGTATTTACAAGCTCTTAATCCAAATTTTCACCCCAATATTATTGAATTTGAAGAAGGTATGGTGTTGGTAGGACTAGTAATTGATGCCTTTAGACCTTTAGGCGGTTCTCGTCCCAAACGAGTAAGACGAAGTTAAAACTACATTAAAAAAATAGGTATTTAAAATGCATGATTTTATCTATGGATTAGGAATTATTAGCATAATAATTATAGTTTTATATATAGGTTTTTGGCTTGATCGTCGTAATAAACCAAGTGATTTTGATTTAGTCAGAAATCACCTACAAAGCATTACACATCCAAATTTAACCGTTAAAGGTTTTGGTAATTATTATATTGAGTATGTGATTAGAGGTTATCAAACTTTTGAATATTTTAAATTTGCAAGTCAGTATGAGCAAAACTTAAAAATAATGAAAAATGATCCATCAATAAAAATATTAAACCATGGTTTAAGTGCATACAATGCATGGGAAAAATGGAATTTTTAATATTATTGAACTAACTATATTTAATTTCAACCTGCCTATGAGCAGGTTTTCTTTTGTCTAATAATTAAAAAAACTACTTATAGTAGAAAATAACCACTATTTTCTGTTGACAATTTTTCTACTTAAAGTAGTATTTATTTCACACAACAACCCAATGTGAGATAGAAAAATGTCAAATCAACCCACAAACGCTAAGCAATTTGTTGGCGACTTAGGCGCAGGAACTTTTGCAAACCAATTAGGTGCTGCTATCAGCATGGTTGCTCAAGGTGCGGTAGCACACAACAAAAAAGGTCAAATTAAAATCACCCTCGATATTGCGCGTATCGGTGATTCAACCCAAGTTGAAATTGCCCATACCCTTGCCTATGTCGAGCCAACAGCAAAAGGTAAACGTGCAGAAGACACAGCCTCAAAAACTCCAATGCATTTAAATGCAGGCGGTGATGTCACTCTTTTCGCAAACCATACAAGCCAATTATTCACTGAAGACGCTTAATAAAGCCCTACTTCGTTTAATCACTTTAACAAACCATCCAATAGGTAATAGAAATGGAAAACTCTGCTAAAGAAATCGTTGAACTTGCACTTCCAGTCAATGATTTAAGCCGTGGCGAACTTGTTGCAGTTCATGAGAATTTCAAAGTTCATGATTTAGAACAATTTCAAGCTGGTCGAAACCGTGCACGTGGTGTTTTAAAAACTCCATCTTTTGAAGACTTTAAAACTTATGTATTAAGTAATACACAGTCTGAAAATTGTGTTCCAGAAGTAAAATTTTATGCCCCTGTATTTGTTGACCACAAAAATGTATCCGCAACAGCAATTTTAAACTTCAAAATTGTTGGGTTGTCTCAAGGCCACTGTGATCATAAGGCGGTATTACAACTTGAACCAACTGTTGTTTGGGAAAAACTAAACCAACTTAAAGATCAAAAACTCAATCAAAAGCGTTTTGCAACACTTCTTGAAGATTGGGCCTCTGTCTTCAGCGCAACAACAGAGACATATGAAACTATCAATATTGCTGAAGCAATCAATGCTGTTCGTAATATGAAAGTAGGTGCTTCAACTACTACCGATTCAGCAGTTTCAAATTTGCAAGAAACTCGTTCTGTTTTTGACAAGGTTGAAGCTTCAAATACAGCTGGAAAATTACCTTCTTATTTTGAAATCAATGATTCTGCATATGTTGGCCTAGATGAAAAAACTATCCGATTACGTTTAGTGGTGAACAGTTCAGATGGTGAGCCAATTTTCTCACTACAAATCGTGAAAGAAGAACTATTACGCAATGAAATCATTCAAGAGTTTAAAGAAAAAGTAATTGCGCTACTTCCTGAAAATCCTGTTCGTATTGGTATATTCCAAGCGTAAACATAAACAATAGGCGAAAAAAAGCCCCGAAATTTTGGTCGAGGACGGGGCTTCTTTTAAGGGGTATAGCAAGAGCTATAAGGGAGATTATGAACATGGTTTCATTAAATTTCAAATCTGTTTTGTTGGGTTTAAGTGGTGCAGTAGCAATGACAGCAGTTTTAGCGTCTGTGCAAATGTATCAACCAGCCAAGCTACCTGTTGAAGAACAACAGCCAATCACGGTGGCATCAGACATCTACAAGGTGGATGAGCTCGATTTAGGACCATACAACGATTGTCATCATAACTGTCAAGCAACATTACTCACGGCGAATGATGAATATTTTATTGAAGTGAATTTTGATTTTTCAGGATTTGATGCAGGTAATGGCATAAACCATGCCGTTGGCATCCAAATAGATCGCCTGGAACCTGAAAAAGTTGGCGATGACGATGGAGAGGTTAACGCCTACTTAGATCGTATCGAACTTTCCAAAATTAATGATGCATTGGAAGATTCAATAGCAAAGAAATTAGAAAAACTAGGAGGCTGATATGCCAAATCATGTAACCAATAAGATTGTCATTCATTCTCCTAATGCTGAAGAAGTATTGGCATTTGTTAAAACAGATTTTTCAGAGTTTGACTTCAATACCCTTATTCCAATGCCTGAAATACTAAGTATTGAAGAAAGCAGTACAAAAAATTCGGCTTTTATCTATGTCCTAACAGATGGATATAAGCAAGAGGAACGCTACTCTGCTCCATTTCGTCACCGTAAATATTTTGGTTCGGTTTTCAATGATTTTTCTTCATGGGAATCTGAGCTAAAAAGTTCAAAAGTAGATTTAGAGCGAATTAATGAAGATGCAGAAAAATTATCTCAATTTATCAATTTGGGAAATCAGGTAGCTGAAAACTTTAACAAATATGGTTGTTCTTCTTGGTACCAATGGTGCCCCAAAAATTGGGGTACTAAGTGGAATGCATATGACGTTTTGGTAAAGAATAACTCAGTTACTTTTGATAGTGCTTGGTCTGCACCGTTGCCTGTTAGCGATGTTCTTATCAAAAAATTCAACCTCACTTGTACATATAAAGCTTATGACGAAGGTGGAAACTTCTGGTTCATCAAAGAGTACAAAGATGGTGAGTTAGTTAATGATCGTTATTCACTTGAAGAAGATATGAAGCCTTTAGCTTTGGAATTAAAAGGTTGGGATTTGGATTCTGATGAATGGAATGAGGATTAAACTATGAATACCAAAATTAATCGAGATCAGTTCCTAGCTGGCCGTAAAAAAGGGATCGGTGGTTCAGATGTGGCTGCAATCCTTGGTTTTAGTCCTTACAAATCGCCTTACCAATTATGGCTGGATAAAACTGGACGCACTGAACGTTCTGATTCTCAAAGCGAATCGGCTCACTTCGGCAATTTGCTTGAAGATGTTGTGGCTAAAGAGTTTTCACGCCGAATGAATGTCAAAGTTCAACGTGTAAAAGAACAACTAACACTTGTTGAAATTGGCGAGCCGTGGGCTATCGGTAACATTGACCGTGCTGTTGTTAATCCTGAAATTGCAGGTCGTGTTTATTTTGATAAAGAAGGCAAATTAACCACAGACCAAGGTTTGGAATGTAAAACCGCATCTGAATATTTATCAAAATTATTTGGTGAAGAAGGTTCAGACCAAATTCCAGACTATTACCTTACTCAGTGTCTTTGGTACATGAAGCTTACAGGCTTTGCTGTCTGGCACCTTGCAGTACTTATTGGTGGCAATAAGTTCCGCATGTATCGAATTGAGCGTGATGAAGAACTGATTGAATCAATCTTTAAACAGGTTAAAGCATTTTGGTTCAACCATGTCATTGCTGATGTACCACCTGATCCTACTTGCTTTGATGATGTTTTACATCGTTGGTCTAAACATGTTGTAGGAAAACAAGTCGAGGCGGATTTTGCACATATCAAATTAACTGAAGAACTTATTTCAGTTCAGAAAGCCAAAAAAGATGCTGAGGCTCGTGAAGACGAAATCAAATTAGCAATTGTCTCAAATATGCAAGATGCAGAAATGATGATCAGCCAAGGCAAAACAATCTGCACCTACAAAGAACAATCTTCTACCCGTATCGACAGTACGCTGTTGAAAAAAGAAGAACCCGAATTATTTGCGAAATACAGCAAAACATCAAGCACACGTGTTTTCCGTATTTCAAACAAATTTAAAGAAACAGTTTAAGGAATTTTATTATGAATACAGCAGTATTAAATCCACAAGAAACCCAAGTATCAGCAATGTCTGCCTTGGATATTATGATGAATGAAACTGTTATGGTTCGCATTGAATCTATGGCAGCAAGAATGGCTACAAGCAAAATTACTACTCCAAAACATCTACAAGGTAATGAAGGTGATTGCATGGCAATTATTATGCAAGCTATGCAATGGGGTATGAATCCATATGCTGTGGCTCAAAAAACCCATTTGGTGAATGGTACCCTTGGGTATGAAGCTCAGTTAGTTAATGCAGTGATAACTGCACGTGCACCGGTTAAAGAACGTTTGCATTTTGAATGGTACGGTGATTGGTCAAAAGTAAATGGTAAAGATGATAAATCACCCAATCTTGGCATTCGTGTCTCTGCAACATTACGTGGTGAGAATGAACCACGTGTGATTGATATTTCTATGGCCCAAGTAGGGCCTGTTCGTAACTCACCTTTATGGGGTGCAGATCCACGTCAACAAATTGCTTATTTAGCAACTAAACGTTGGGCACGATTATATTGTCCAGATGTAATTCTTGGTGTTTATACACCTGATGAAGTTATTGAACGTGAAGAACTTGATGTTACCCCTGTTCAATCAACAGTAAAAAAACATCAAGGTGCATCTGGGTTAAAAGCTCAGATGGCTGAGCGTGAGCAACCGCAGGAAACAATAATTGATATGACAGAAACATTCGATTCATCTGGTCTTATCAATAAAATCACTGAAACTGAAACTTTGGAGGATTTAAAGGCTTTAGCTTCTACATTTCCAACTGATTTAGGTGAACCAGCACAAACAGAAATCAAGAATGCATATGCAGCTCATAAGTTTTATTTACAGTTAATTGTTGATCTTGAGTCTTCTGCAGATGTCGAAATTATTAATAAAGTCATGGAAGAACGGTTTGAACCGAATACTTCACACCTTTCTGACGCTCAGATCGACAACATCAGTTCAATTTACGAACGTAAAGCAGCTGAATTATCAGCATAACTTTGGCATGTGGTGCCCTCACACATGAGGGTACCAATAGTGAGATAGAAATATGAATCCAACTATTGAACAAAGACATGCCATTGATATGGCTGTTCAAGGTAAATCTTGCAAAGTTACAGCTTATGCTGGTGCTGGTAAGACCTCTACCCTTAAACTGATTGGTAATGCCAAATATAATGAATCAGGCATGTATTTAGCATTTAACAAAGCAATTGCTACTGAAGCACAAAGTAAGTTTCATCAAAACGTTAAGTGTAAAACTTTTCATAGTCTTGCATACGGATCTGTACCACGTTGGTTGACTAATAAACTAAAAAATCGTCGCTTGATGTCTAATCAATTGGCATCTCGCCATGATCTTGAGAATTATCAAGTACCAGTGGCATTGGTTAAACAACGTGGTGAGGATGACCAGAAACGTTTATTTAACTCAAAACGTATGGCCACTTCTATGATGAATGCCGTGGGATATTTCTGCCGATCCAATTACAACGAAATTCAATTATCCCAAGTTTATGCTGCTTTGCCCGACTGGATGGATGATACATACCGGGCTGAATTGGCAAATATCCTTTTACCTAAGGCACATGATTATTGGAATGATATTTTAAATCCTACTGGCATTAACCGTCTCGAACATGACCATTACCTAAAATATTGGGCATTGAGTAATCCAGTAATTCATGCTGATTTTATTTTGTTCGATGAAGCACAAGATGCTGACCCAATTATGCTGAATGTATTAAGCAACCAAGGTGCCCAAGTAATTTATGTTGGGGATCGTCACCAACAAATCTATGCGTTTCGTGGTGCTGTAAATGCCATGCAATCACTTGATATTGCTGAAACACGTTTGAGTCAATCATTCCGTTTTGGCGAAAACATTGCTGATCTTGCCAATAAAATTTTATTTAATGTTTTGGATGAAGAAACTCCATTGCGTGGTTTTGATCAGATAGATTCCCATGTTAATGAAATTAGCGATGAAATTGCAGATGCATTTATTTATCGGACCAATGCTGCTGCCCTTTCAAATATGGTTGAGTTGGTAAAAATTGGACGTGAACCATGTTTGGAAGTTGATACAGGCTCTTTATTAAAGAATATTGAAGATGCCAAAAAAGTTAAGTCTGGAATAAAAGTCCATGATGGAAGTGTGTTTGAAGGCTTCAGCAATTGGGAAGAAGTCACCGAATATACCGAAGAAGTCACTGGAAATGACTTAAAACCTTTGGTTAGCCTCATTAATAAAGTTGGTGAAAATTCCTTAATTGAAGCTTTACTCAAAAGTAATTCCAGTGACTACGACTGTGTAGTGACCACAGCGCATAAATCTAAAGGTCTTGAGTTCAACAAAGTAAAACTTGGTGGAGATTTCTTTTATAAAGAAGCAGTTGAATCTGGTGAAAAAGTATTAACTGATGATGAAGCACGCTTACTTTATGTCGCTGCTACACGTGCCAAAAAACAGTTAGATATATCTGTATTGAATCCACTATTTAAAGCTATTGGATATAACACCCAAGCTGAGTTAAATGCTTTAGAGCTACGACCAATTCAAGAAGAAAAGGAGGAAGGTTGATGAATGGTTTATACATTTACACCCCAGAGCTACTTAAAAGATATGATATTTCAAAAGGCACTTTAAAAAATTGGAGAGAAAATCGTAACTTCCCAGCTCCTTTAATTAAAGCTCACGGCAAATCAAGTAGTCGTTATGGGATTAAAGCAGTAGCATCTTGGGAAGAAAGCAATGGATTGCTTGAATCATTAGATATACAACCTTTGATATCAAATCGCTCATGATTATCAAGTATGGCGCAAAGTTTATAGAACCATTTCTCATAAGCTTGCGCCTGATCAGATAAATATTCATGTAAATCATATGTCCCCCAAACTGCAGGTAAACCATGCCCTAACATGATTTCACAAATGTGAGGAGCAGCAAGATCAGAAATATGAGTCCTCATTGTTCTTCTTAAGTCATGTGTAGTCCAATGAGCAATTTCGACCCCAAATATTTTTTTTATACTATTATCTACATACATTGGGATTGTTGTCTGAAATCCTTTTTCTAATTTCGTATATTTTTTCCCTTTTAAATTTGGAAATGCATATTCACAACTTGGTGGTGACATTGAAAATACATATTCTAAAAAAGGTACAATTTGAGGAATGATTGGGCGAATGATCGGACGATGTGTTCTATCCCCCATCTTGTGATTTCTACAGGTATGTTACCAGGTATTCTCATTAAAGTCGAAATCAGATTTTTTTGCCAATCTCAATTCAGATACTCGGCAACCATAAAATAACAGCATAACAATAACTGCTTTGTTTTTAGGTGACATACCATTGTTTCTAATTGCTGAATGCACAACCCAAAATATTTCTTGTTCAGATAAATACCGAGAACGTTTTACTTTTTTAAAGTTTAAATCTGCAGCTTTTAGATGTTGTAAAGGTTGATTGTTGATCCTTCCATGAATGCACCCCCATCTCATAATTAATTTTAAATTACTTAAAATTTTGACGGATACAGATTTTGCATCTGATGCAATTTGAAATAAAAGTTCAGACCACTCTTGTAGTGTAACTTCATCACAAATACGCTTTCCTAAATGTGGATATAGATGTATTTCAAAAGCTCTAAAGTTATCTTTTGTGGAAACCTTTCCGAAAGCGATTGTTGTAAACCACTGATCACATATTTCTTTGACTGTAAGTTGTTTTAGATAGTTTGTTTCAGACTTTAATTTTAATTGAAATGGGTCTTTACCCTGATCTAATTCTGTTTTGTACTTTTGAACTAAAATCCTAGCATCTTTCAGGCTCAAATGTGGATATGTTCCAATATCTAAACGTGATGCTTTTCCATTAAAACGATAGCGATATTGAAATACAATTTTTCCCTTTGGAGAGATTCGCACTGATAGAGAGTCGCGATCAGTAATGACTTCAACTTTTTCTCTTATTTTTCCATTGTTAGATTTCAACCAACTATCACTTAATGCCATGATTAAATTTTCCAAATATCTTATACTTTATTGTCATGTGAATATTTTAAATTATGTACACAGATATGTACATAATTTTTCTTGAAACATGAATGACTTTATTGAGCTTTGAAATTTTTTAAAATTGTTTAAACCTTTTTAAAATCAAACAATTTAGTTATAAAATAGATAGTTTCAAATATTTCGATGCGCTTTGATGTGCTTTAAAATTCTTAGGAGTTTCTTGAATGGAAAAACCAATCCTTCTTTTTGACATGGACGGCACACTCCTTGATTTAGCTTTTGATGATCTGATCTGGAACACAAAACTCCCTGAACGGCATGCAGAAACCCATCAATGTA
>Ga0207655_1000417_pt1 | contig 58184 bp, 53 predicted proteins | sample KBSM44metaG_FD_184398 | JGI IMG/M metagenome (GOLD analysis project Ga0207655, IMG submission 184398) | Miscanthus rhizosphere microbial communities from Kellogg Biological Station, Michigan, USA - KBS M4-4 metaG (SPAdes) (version 2) | ecosystem: Host-associated > Plants > Roots > Rhizosphere >...
TAATGCTGGCGGGCAATGCGCAGTTCCTGGGTGTACTGCTGGATGACCGAGATGTTACCCAGCTTGTCGCCACGGTCGATGATGCTGTCCATGCCGTGCCAGCCGGCCAGGGTAATGGCCAAGGTCAACAGCAGCACCAGGCCGAAGCCCAGCCCCAATTTGCGATTGACGCTCACATTGCCCAGCGATTGGGCTAACCATTGATACATGTACGACTCCCCGGCGGCTTGGCAGCACAAATAGTTGTTGTGTTGCCAAGGCCATCGGCCCCGGGGAGGGAAACTTGATGGGTGAAAAAGGGGCGTTTACGTCAGAAAATACGCGAAAGTAGCGCGGTGACGGCGGTCTCTACCCGTAGGATGCGATCACCCAGTTGCACCGGTGCCAGCCCAGCCTTGCCCAGCAGCTCGATTTCGTAGGGGATCCAGCCGCCCTCGGGGCCAATGGCCAGGGTTACGGCTTGCTCCACGGCACGCGGGCAGGCGGGGTAGGGGCCGGGGTGGCCGACCAGGCCCAGGGTGCCAGTGGCGATGGCGGGTAGCCGATCTTCGACGAAAGGCTTGAAACGTTTCTCGATGATCACCTCGGGCAGCACCGTGTCCCGCGCCTGTTCCAGGCCGAGGATCAGGTTTTCGCGAATGCTCTCGGGCTGCAGGAAAGGCGTTTGCCAGAAGCTTTTCTCGACCTTGTAGCTGTTTACCAGGATCAGCCGTGATACGCCGAGGGTGGCCACGGTCTGGAACAGCCGCCGCAGCATTTTGGGCCGCGGCACCGCCAATATGAGGGTTAATGGCAGCTTGGCCGGTGGTGGCTGGTCGAAGGCTACTTCAAGTTCGGCTTCGTGCTTTTCCAGGCGCAGCACCGTGGCTTTGCCCATCAGGCCGTTGATGCGGCCCACGCGCAGGTTGTCACCCACCGCCACGCGATGGATTTCCTGCATGTGGATGAAGCGTCGGTCGGCGAGAACGACGCGGTCGGCCGAGACGAAGTCGGCCTCTTCAAGAAGCAACAGGTTCACGGTTGGGTCGCAGGTGGCTGGTCGTTGTGGTCGTTGGCTTCTTCGTCGTGGGCACTACGCTTGCGGATCAGGCTGCCGCACAGCACACCGACCTCGAACAGCAGCCACATGGGCACGGCCAGCAAAGTCTGGGAGAAGATGTCCGGCGGGGTGAGGACCATGCCGACCACGAAACAGCCGATGATCACGTAGGGGCGGATCTTCTTCAGGTACTTCACGTCGACCACGCCGATCCACACCAGCAGCACCACCGCCACCGGGATTTCGAAGGCAACGCCAAAGGCGAAGAACAGCGTCATCACGAAGTCGAGGTAGTTGGCGATGTCGGTCATCATTGCCACGCCTGCCGGGGTGGCGGCGGCAAAGAACTTGAACATCAGCGGGAACACCAGGAAATAGGCAAAGGCCATACCGGCGTAGAACAACAGAATGCTCGACACCAGCAGTGGAATGGCAATGCGTTTTTCATGGCGGTACAGCCCTGGCGCGATAAAGCCCCAGATCTGCTGGAGAATGAACGGGATGGCCAGGAACAGCGACACGATCATGGTCAGCTTGAACGGCGTGAGGAACGGCGAGGCCACGTCGGTGGCGATCATCGTCGCGTTGGCCGGCAAATGGTCGCGCAGAGGCGCCGAGACCAGGGTGTAGATCTGCTGGGCGAAGGAGAACAGCCCGGCAAAGATCAGGAAAATGACGGCAACGCAGCGCAGCAGGCGGGTGCGCAGTTCGGTCAGGTGCGAAACCAGCGGCATAGGCTGGTCGTGTTCCGGATTCTCGCTCATGGGGCTCGCGGCGGTTGAGGCGGTTCAGAAGGTGCGACCGGGGCGGCAGGTGCTTCGACCGGCCTGGCTTCGAGCCCGGCAGGCGGCTGCACGCTGGCCGTGGTTACCGGCGGCTGCGCGGGTGGCGTCAGCGGGTTGAGGATGCGCTTGGCTTCCTCTTCCATCTGCAGGATGTGCTCGTTGTGCAGCTGCCGGCGGATGTCGTCAGCGCCGATCTCGCGCTCCACTTCCATCTTGATGCTGTTGAAGCTGCGCTTGAGCCGGCCGATCCACAGCCCTGCCGTGCGTGCGGCACCCGGCAAGCGCTCGGGGCCGAGCACCAGCAGGGCGACCAGGCCTACGAGCAGCAGCTCGCTGAAACTGATGCCGAACATGGGTCAGTCTTTCCGCTGCGGCTCTTGGACCGGTTGGGCCTGGCCATCGATGGTGTGGCCTTGCTGCGGCTGCGCGGTGTTTTGCACCGGTGGCACGGGCTGGGCAGGCGGCGGCGTTTGCTCGGCTGGCTTGGTCTCTTCTTCGTTCATGGCCTTGCGGAAGCCCTTGATCGATTCGCCCAGGTCGCTGCCGAAGTTTTTCAGCTTCTTGGTGCCGAACACCAGGACCACGACGACCAACAGGACGATCCAGTGTTTCCAGTCAAAAATACCCATGGTGCTCTCCTAGAATGCTTTGTGCTCAAGCCGAGGGCTGACGCGCGGCCTTTTCATCGTGCCCGGAAAGCCCGAAACGGCGCTCCAGCTCATCGAGTACGGCTTGTGGATGCTGGCCCAGTGCGCTGAGCATCACCAGGCTATGAAACCACAGGTCGGCGGTTTCGTAGATGACATCGCTGTAATCCTTGCTGTGCTCGGCATCCTTGGCAGCAATGATCGTTTCGACCGACTCTTCGCCGAGCTTTTCGAGAATCTTGTTCAGGCCCTTGTGGTACAGGCTGGCCACATAGGAGCTGTCAGGCGCCGCGTGCTTGCGTTCTTCAAGCACTTCGGCCAGGCGGTTGAGGGTGTCGCTCATGTCAGTGTCCTGCGCTGTAGATGGCATCCGGGTCCTTCAGGACCGGGTCGACGATTTTCCACTGGCCGTCTTCATACACGCGGTAGAAGCAGCTTTCACGGCCGGTATGGCAGGCGATATGGCCCAGTTGCTCGACCATCAGGATGATCACGTCGGCGTCGCAGTCCAGGCGCAGCTCATGCAGCTTTTGCACGTGCCCGGATTCCTCGCCTTTGCGCCACAGCTTGCCGCGCGAACGCGACCAGTAGATGGCGCGTTGCTCGGTGGCGGTCAGGGCCAGCGATTCACGGTTCATCCAAGCCATCATCAGCACGCGTCCGGTCTTGTGGTCCTGGGCGATCGCCGGTACCAGGCCATCGCTGTTCCACTTGATCTCGTCCAGCCAGTCTTTCATCGTCGACTCCAAAGCGGGCCCGCTCCTGTACCGGGCCCTTTGCGCTAGTGTGCCAGCCACGGGCGCGGCTGGCTATTGGCGCACGATCAGGTAAAGGCCGGCGGCCAGCATCAGCCAGGCCGGCCAGGCAGCAGGGCCGGCCAGGCTCGCGGCCTCGGCGGCGCCTGCGGCCAATACCGCACCACCGCCGAGCAGGCCGGCACCCAGCAGGCGCAGTGCCCAGCGGTCACCCTGGCGGCGACGCTCCGGCAGTTGCGGGTCGTTCAGGTGCGGCTGCGACAGGCGTTCGAGCAGGTCGCGGGCCATGTTGGCCAGGTGCGGCAACTGCTCGACCTGCCCATGAATGTTGCCGAACACGGCCTTTGGGCTGTAGCGATCGCGCATCCAGCGTTCAAGGAACGGTTTGGCGGTGCTCCACAGGTCCAGGTCAGGGTACAGCTGGCGGCCCAGCCCTTCGATGTTGAGCAGGGTCTTCTGCAGCAGTACCAGTTGCGGTTGTACTTCCATGTTGAAGCGCCGCGCGGTCTGGAACAGGCGCATCAGCACCTGGCCGAAGGAAATATCCTTTAACGGTTTTTCGAAGATCGGCTCGCACACGGTGCGGATCGCCGCTTCGAACTCGTTGACCTTGGTGTGCGCCGGCACCCAGCCCGAATCGATGTGCAACTGGGCGACGCGGCGGTAATCACGCTTGAAGAAGGCAATCAGGTTGCGCGCCAGGTAGTCCTGGTCCTCGGCGGTCAGGCTGCCGACGATGCCGCAGTCGATGGCGATGTACTGCGGGCTCCACGGTTTGACCGTGCTGACGAAGATGTTGCCGGGGTGCATGTCGGCGTGGAAGAAGCTGTCGCGGAACACCTGGGTGAAGAACACCTCCACGCCACGCTCGGCCAGCAGCTTCATGTCGGTGCGCTGGTCGGCCAGGGTGACCATGTCGGTTACCGGTACGCCGTAGATGCGCTCCATTACCAGCACCTTGGGGCGGCACAGGTCCCAGTACACCTGGGGCACGTACATCAGCTCGGAGCCTTCGAAGTTGCGTCGCAGCTGGCTGGCGTTGGCCGCCTCGCGCAGCAGGTCGAGTTCGTCGTAGATGGTCTTTTCGTAGTCGCCGACGATTTCCACCGGGTGCAGGCGACGGGCATCGGCCGAGGCTCGCTCGGCGGCCTTGGCGATCAGGAACAGCCAGGCCAAGTCCTGGGCGATGACCGGCTTCAGGCCCGGGCGTACCACCTTGACCACCACCTCTTCACCGGTTTTCAGGCGGGCGGCATGTACCTGGGCCACCGAGGCCGAGGCCAGTGGCTCGACGTCAAAGCGGCTGAACACCTCGCCGACTTTCGCACCGAGCTGTTCTTCGATCAACGCCACGGCTTTTTGCGGGTCGAACGGTGGCACACGGTCCTGCAGCAGCATCAACTCGTCGGCGATGTCGGTGGGCAGCAGGTCGCGGCGGGTGGACAGCAGTTGGCCGAACTTGATGAAGATCGGCCCCAGGTCCTGCAGCGCCAGGCGCAGGCGCGCGCCACGGCTGAGTTCGGTGGGCTTGCGTGGCAGCCAGCGCCACGGCATCAGCAGGCGCAGGCTGGCCAGCCACCAAGGCAGCAGTGGCTGTTCGAACAACAGGTCATCGAGACGGTAGCGGATCACCACACGCTGGATGCGAAAAAGACGGCGGACGGCGAGCAGCTTCATGCGTTATCGCTGGTATCAAGGGATCGGGAGAGGCGCTTGAGGCGCGCCTCGAGGCGTTCTGTATCGAGCTTCAGAGCATCGAGTTCGCTGAAGGCGGCTTCGGCTTCGCGCTTGCCGACCAGGGTGCGGGACTCTTCGGCCAGGTACTCGGACAGGTTCTGGCTGAAACGTGCCAGGCCTTGGCGGGTCCAGCGTGCACGCAGGCGGATATGGCCGGCCAGCATGGCCGTGGCGACGGGGCCGAGCCAGCGTTGCAGCTCGTGCTCCCAGTCCAGCTCCAGGTCCTGCAGCACGCCGAACAGGTCGAGCAGTACGGCACTGTCGCCATGCAGCTCGACCTGCGGGCTGTGCAGCACAGCGGTCTTGTCCCTGGCCAGGGCCAGCTGCGCCAGGCTGCCAGCCGGGGCACGCAGGCTGCAGTCGACTTCGCCCTCCCAGTGGGCGGCGAGCATCAGGCCGTCTTCATCGGGCAGGATGAACACCTGCAGGGCCGGTTGGCGGCAGTCGATCTCGATGACCTTGCCTTCCAGCGCGGCCAGGCGCGGCAGGGCCGTGCTGTCCATGCGCAGGACGCGGTTCAGGCCATGTTCGACGCTGGCGAGCAGCCCGGCCAGCAGCATCAGGGCTTGATCCCCCGGTGTACGGCAACGATACCGCTGGTCATGTTGTGGTAGGTGACGCGGTCGAAGCCGGCCTCGACCATCATGCTCTTGAGGGTTTCCTGGTCCGGGTGCATGCGGATCGACTCGGCGAGGTAACGGTAGCTCTCGGCGTCATTGGTGATCAGCTTGCCGGCCAGCGGCATGAAGGCGAACGAGTAAGCGTCGTAGGCCCTGGACATCAGCTTGTTGGTCGGCTTGGAGAACTCCAGGATCAACAGGCGGCCACCGGGCTTGAGCACGCGCAACATCGAACGGATGGCTTCGTCTTTGTGGGTGACGTTGCGCAGGCCGAAGGCGATGGTCACGCAGTCGAAGTGGTTGTCCGGGAACGGCAGCTTTTCGGCGTCGGCCTGGACGAACTCGATGTTGCCGGCCACACCACGGTCAAGCAGGCGGTCACGGCCAACCTTGAGCATCGAATCGTTGATGTCGGCCAGTACCACTTGCCCGGTCGGGCCTACCAGGCGCGAGAACTTGGCCGCCAGGTCACCGGTGCCGCCGGCAATGTCCAGTACGCGGTTGCCGCTGCGCACACCCGACAGCTCGATGGTAAAGCGCTTCCACAGCCGGTGCATGCCGCCGGACAGCACGTCGTTCATCAGGTCGTACTTGGCGGCTACCGAGTGGAACACTTCGGCGACTTTCTTCGCCTTCTGGCTTTCAGGCACGTCCTGGTAGCCAAAATGAGTGGTGGGTTCGGCGTGGTCGCCTTTGCGCTGGTCGTTCATATCGCTTCACCGAAAAAAATTACCGCCATTCTAGGGCGAACGGGCGGATTTGTCTTGGCGGGGTGTGCCAGTGGGCCGGGGCGGGCATAATGCCAATTATGTCTACATCTTCAGGAATGCCCGCATGACCCAGATCAGCGTCGAACGCAAACACTCCCTCGGCCGCGATGCCGCCCGCGCCAAGGCCGAAGCGCTGGTCGACAAGCTCAGCCGCGAATATGACCTCAAGGCCACCTGGAACGGTGACCGGGTCGATGTGGCCCGCAGCGGCGCCAATGGCAGCGTGCACATCTTTGATGACAGCATCCGCGTGGAACTGAAGCTGGGCATGATGCTGTCGATGATGAGCGCCACCATCAAGGGTGAAATCGAGCGGGCGCTGGACAAGGCGCTGGCCTGACGCCTGCGGCCTTCAGCTATCGGGGAACGGGATGATGTCCTCGACCTGCTCGAGGCGCAGATCACCCCGGTAGATTTCGTATCGCTCTGCCGGGGCCTGTGCGCGTTGCAAACGCTCGTCGCGGCTCATGGTGTTCGGGAACTTCAAATGGCCTTTGGCAAAGCGCCGTGGGTTGGCATTTGCGCTGGTGTAGTGGAAATGCGCTTCCCAGAGCTTCTGCCTGGGTTCCAGGCGATAAACGTCATAGACATCCAGAAAGTCATTGGCCTTGAGCCTTTTGCGGGCCCTGGTGAGTTTGACCTCGATTTCGTTTGCCTCCAGGAGGAAATGCAGGGCCTTGCTGTCCGGGTGCTGAGTGCCCAGGTAGGCGGTGGTCAAGAGGCGCTTTTTTTCTGCCCGCACTTCGGTAACTGCCAGGTCCAGCCTGGTGGCCAGTGCATGCCCTTGGTCCGGGCCGGCGCGCAACGCGTCGGCGATGTCTGCCATGTCCTGAATGTAGAAATCAAGCTGGTCCGCCAGGCTGTTTGGCCCGTCCAGGTGGCGGGAGGCGTGGGCGATCCTGGTATCTTTCTGAGCCAGCAGGTCGGCGCCGGTGCGGCGCAAGCGCGTGTAGTCGGGTGCTGACGCAGCTTGCGGCACCGCTTCCCAGTGATCACCTTGTTGCTGATAGCGCGCAACCGTTTTTTCGGTCAACGGGTCGACCTGCACGGCTTCGTCGCCGTCCTTGGTTTCTTCGACCACCACTGATTTGCCCCGGCTGGTGCGGATAACCTTGCGTTTCACAGATCGCACTTTGTGGGTCAGCGGCTGTTCGAGCGCTGTTTCCTGCAGATCGGCCGCGGCAGAAGTGGCGGCCAAGTCACGCTCAGTCAGGGTTATCAGTGCATTCAGCTCTGCGATGTATTCGTTGAGTTTGCTGCTGTTCACCGCCGGAATGTTGCGTGAAAGCAAATACTCGGCATTGCCCAGTGACAGTTTGTATTCGCCTAACGCGCTTTCCAGTGGCTCTTTCTGTTCTTCTGGGGCCAGCTGGGCTGCAGCCAGGCTGTCGTGGCTAAGCAGCGCTTCGTGCAGTGGCTTGTTACGCAGGGTTTTATGCGAGAGCAGGACACTTTCGAAGTCCTCCGCAGTTAGCTGATCTCTGCTCACGACCAACTGATACAGGTCGCTCAGGATCTGAGCTCGGACCATCAGTGTGGAATATCGCCGGTTGTTGATGATGACATCGAGCTTCTTGCGTTTGCCAGAGAACTGGATCTGCCCATCTGTCAGTGCCTCGCTGAGGTTGTGGTCAAGGCGTTGGCTGACGTTGAAGAGGCGTCTATGGGTGGCCAGTGCTGCTTCGACCTTCTTGCTGTAGTCCAGGTACAGCTGTGCCTGCTCCTGGCCGAAGGGTAACTGCAAGAGCCGACGTGACTGGTCTTTAAGTGCGGCATAGTCATTCATATCGAGCAGTCGGTGGAACTGATGCAAGTCGGCGGTAAGCAACTGTTCCCACCATTGCCCACGGGCGAAGGAGGCCACTGCGTTGGGGTCGAATCTGGCGTATTTGGGGTCACTCATGCTGGCGAAGAGCTGCGCTTGATTCCTTATCAGCTCGGCCTGTTTTTCGTAGGTGAGGGCGAGCACATCAAAGTTCGCACGTGACTCGTTGCGCAGCGTGCGCAGTGCCCGCCGCCTTGCTTGCAGCTCCTCCGGCAGGTCGTCGAGGGCTGTGTCGGGGTAGGCATCAAGGGATCGCTGAAATGCCAGGTATGCCTCGTCATATGGCTTTACCCGTTGCAGATAGCCGTCGAGGAATATTTCTGTGTTGGTGAGCTTTTTGTCATTCGCCGCTCGGTCTTCCTGCATTTTCTTCAGCGCTTGTTTTTTTTCGTCGATCAGTGCCTTGGCTGTTCTCGGCATACCGCCCGACAGGTGCAAGTCGAGCATCCATTCACCGTTCCAGCGCGTCAGCCAAGGGCCGCGGCTGCGTTCGCGGCCGACAATGTAGTAGCCGTCAGGGGTTGCACCCCATGACTGCGACCATTCGCTGTGACTGACCTGCGGTCCGATGATGCGTACGCCGCTCCAACTTTCTTCGACCTCGTAGGCGACATCCTGCAATTTCACGTAGTAGCGGTCGTCAACCTTGTACAGGCCCCGCAGACGGCCGCTGGCCAGCGCAGTCTGCTCGTTAAGGCTGATCTTGGCGCGTAAGGTGGCGAGCGCCGCACGGGCTTCGCGGGGCAGGTTGCCGAGCCGTTGGTCGTGGCCCCATTGGCTGATGTGGATTGGTGCGGGCCGGGACTGCTCGGCAGGAGCTTGCCAGGTTTCCTGTTCGGACGGCTGCTGTGCATTTGCGCTGCGAGCACGGCGCGGTTCGGGCTGAAGCGGCAGTTCAGCTTCGTGCTCGGCAGTACCGGGCCCGTGGGCCAGCAGCATGGCCAGGTTCAGCAGGATGTCGGCACCGGCGAGCAACTTTTCTTCGTCGCTACCCTGGGTCAAGGCTGTCAGGTCATCCTTGATGGCGAGCAGGGCTTCCACCAGCCAAGCCAGCAGACCTGCCGGCCCACGCAGCAGTGGCGTGACCGTGTTGAACGCCAGCCATGCGAGCCGCACGACCAAAGCCCAGCGTTGCTGGGCATTGGAGAGGCTCTGCCGTGAGGCCAGTAGCAGGAGAACGCTCGCCCTGGCCTGGTACATCGAACTGTCCACATCGCCTGACCATGGCGTGAAAGCCAATGTGGCAGGTGCTCGCAAGCGCTCGAGGGCATCAGCGGCCAGCCCAGGGCCAGGTCCCAACAGGTGGGCCAGTTCAGCGAGACCAGCATGCAAGTGTGGGTGGGTGAAACCATCATTGGCATAAATGGGGCGGGCATCGTCATCCAGCCAGTCAAGGACTTCTTGCTGCAGGGTGTGTTCGGTCCGAATGCTCGTCATCAATTGGCTGCGGCTGTCGAACTGCCTGATGGCCTGCCTGGCAAACAAGGGCCGGTAGAGTATCCAGGCCCCAGTTGCGGGTACTTCGATGACGAACATGCCATGCACCAGGTTGGTCTTTGGGCCACCCGGCACGCTGCACAATGACAGTGGCCCCATCTTCAGCGATGTACTGGCATGGGCTTCACGGCGGCAAAAATCCGCAACGGCCTGCCAGGTGCGCTCGTTCAACTGCCCCGTGATCTTGGCCTGTAGCGCGCTAAGCAGTAGCGCAACACGCCATTCTTCAGCAAAGCGCTGGCGACGTTCGTCGTTCTCAGAACCCGTCTGCAACTGGTCGTGGACATACTTCGGGTACTGGCCTCCGACATCCACGGCAGTGATCAGTGCATCGACATAATCAAGGTCCATCCAACTGCCGGGCGGCTGTTGCCCGGCCAGTTGAACCGCCGAAGCCACCTGGTCGCTACCCAATGGCAAACGTGAGATGGCCAGCTCGGTCAGGCTGATGGTTTTCAGGTACTCAAGCTTCGCGGGCCCCACGGAGGACACCTGCACGACTTGTGAAATCGTGATCTGCACCTGGTCAGGGTCGCAAAGCGGCTGGTTCGGGTAGTCATGACGCATTTGCTCGCGCAGGCGGCGAGCCGTGTAGTGCTGCAAGTCTTCGATCCCGTCCAGGGAGGTTTCACCGCGTGCCAGCATGTGCCCTGCCGTTAGCTCCAGCAGTGCCATGTGGTATTGGAAGCGGTCAGTTGCCGTGGCTTTTTCAAGCCAGTCAGGCAGCGTGATCGAGGGTGCCGACCGTTCGATACGAAAGCTCGCCGGGAATATCGATGAGGGGTCGCTCAGCTTGCTGAATACGCGCTCCAGATCAACAACCTGCTCGATAGTGCCAAGCTGCACCCGGTCAATCTTTTGCAGCAGGCCGTTGAGCAATTGCCGGGCCTGATAGGCGAACGGGTCTTCGGTCAATGCCGCGCAGGCCCAGGTCATCGTATCGAACGCATGGTGCTCGGAAAGCTCGTCGCGCAGGGCGGCGGCGAACGCGCTGAGCCCGTTGAAACCGCGCACGGTACCGGAGGGGCTGCACCACAGAACCAGATCGCGTGCATCTTTTTTGCCCGTGATGAGCAGGTCCGGCAACACCTCATGGGCCACGTTGCCTGGGTTGCCGAGCGAAACCTGCAAAGCCTGTACGTCTACCGTTGTATGGGATCGAGCGAGCAGGGTGTACAGCAAGGCCTTCTGATCACTGTCCAGGCCTTGGTGCTCAAGCGTGGCGAGCAGTGCGGCCTTGAGTACCTGTTGCATCCACTGAAGGCGGGTTACGTCCGAGTCACCGTCGCGGCCGTTCCAGTAACTGATCTGTGCCTGCTGAAATGTCTCGCAAAGGGTTGCCAGCACATCGTCGTAGTCAGTGTTCAGGTCGGCCATGCGAATATCGATGGCCGGCGCGACATGCTGGGGGCGAAAGACGGTTGGTGGGTTCAGGCTGAGCTGATCCGTGGGTTCGAGCGCCATGGGCTGGCCGCTGAGAAAATGTTCGAGCAGTGTGTCCACCAAGTTGCTTGGCTGTGCAGGTAGCTCTTCATCCAGGCTATGCAGGATGCTGAAGCCCGCTATGGAGCGCAGCTCTGGGTGGTTTTCGCGGGTCCATGGGTAGCGTGCCACGAGTGCGTCGTAACCTGCGCTGGCTACGACTTCGCGCAGGCTGGGGCGGTTGGCGAACTGCTGCGCTACCTGTTGCTTGAATGATAGGTATGCCAGGGGCAGTGATTGGGGCATGGTTTGTGGCTCCGGTCAAAGGGAGCCGAATGCTGAAACGCCAACCTGAAGCAGTGGCGGTAGATAAGTCAGCGTGGCGATCTTAGGGTGAAGATTCTAATTACAGCCTCTACCTTATGCTCAAGCCCAGCCTCCATGGGCGGTTCCTCCTCCACTCATGAGCATGAGGTACAGAGCATGGCCAAAGTGACTGTGAAGAAAAAGGACGACGCCCTGGGTACGCTGGGCGAAGTGCGCGGCTACGCGCGCAAGATCTGGCTGGCTGGCATCGGCGCTTATGCGCGCGTGGGCCAGGAAGGCTCCGATTATTTCCAGGAGCTGGTCAAGGCCGGTGAAGGCGTCGAGAAGCGTGGCAAGAAACGTATCGACAAAGAGCTCGATGCTGCCAACAACCAGATCGATGAAGCCGCTGAAGAAGTCAGCCGCGTACGCGGCAAGGTAGAGATTCAACTCGACAAGATCGAAAAAGCTTTCGACGCACGGGTAGGGCGCGCCTTGAATCGCCTCGGCATTCCGTCTAAACATGACGTTGAGGCGTTGTCGATCAAGCTTGAACAGCTGCACGAACTGCTTGAACGCGTCGCGCACAAACCATAAGGAGAGCAGGATGGCTGGCAAGAAGAACACCGAAAAAGAAGGCAGCTCCTGGGTCGGCGGGATCGAGAAATACTCCCGCAAGATCTGGCTGGCGGGGCTGGGTATCTATTCGAAGATCGACCAGGACGGCCCGAAGCTGTTCGACACGCTGGTGAAAGATGGCGAGAAGGCCGAGAAGCAGGCGAAGAAGACGGCTGAAGAAGTAGCCGAATCCGCCAAATCATCGACCACTTCGCGTGTGTCTGGTGTGAAGGACCGTGCGCTGGGCAAGTGGAGCGAGCTCGAAGAGGCTTTCGACAAGCGTCTGAACAGCGCCATCTCACGCCTGGGCGTGCCGAGCCGCAACGAGATCAAGGCACTGCATCAGCAGGTGGATAGCCTGACCAAGCAGATCGAGAAACTGACCGGTGCTTCGGTTACGCCGATATCGTCGCGCACTGCCGCGGCCAAACCGGCTGCGAGCAAGGCAGCAACCAAGCCATTGGCCAAGGCCGCAGCGGCCAAGCCTGCGGCGGCAAAACCTGCAGCTAAAACTGCGGCGGCCAAACCTGCGGCCAAGCCAGCAGCCAAACCCGTGGCAGCCAAGCCTGCGGCGAAACCGGCAGCAGCCAAACCGGCGGCAGCGAAGAAACCCGCAGTGAAGAAAGCATCGGCCAAACCGGCAGCCGCGAAGCCTGCAGCTCCAGCGGCCAGCGCCGCACCGGCCGCGACCGCAGCACCGGCACCTGCCGCCGCCCCGGCAAGCAGCACGCCGTCGGCTCCGACTGGCACCGGTACCCTGATCTGATACCGCGTCGCCTTCTTCGCGGGCTTGCCCGCTCCCACAGGTACAGTGCCGATCAGCAGGTCAGCGCAGGCCCTGTGGGGGCGGGCATGCCCGCGAAGGCCTCTGCGCCGAAACAGCAGGTTTATCCTTCCAGATAGCGCACCGCCAATTGCTCTGCCGCCGCCCGTGCCTGCGCCTGCAGATGCGGCGCCACCAGCATCATCACCTGGTACACCACGATCCCCACATCCCCCTCGCGCCCCAGCACCCGCTGGTAATCCAGCGAAAACATCAGCGTCAATGTGATCTGCTCCACCAGTTGCCCCAGCGCCTGGGTCTCACTCTCTACCAGCCCCTGGCCCTTGAGGCTGGCCAACAGCGCCGCGAGTGTGCGTTTGAGCGCATTGATCAGGCCGCGCATGCCACGGGCCAGCTTGGGCAGGCGCCCGGTCAGGTTGGACAGGTCCTGGAACAGGAAGCGGTACTGTGACATGCGCTCGACGATCAAGTGCAGGAACAGCCAATAGTCCTCGGCATCCAGGCGCACATCCAGGGGAGGGTCGAGCAAGGGCATCAGCGCTTCCTCGAAACGCTCGAAAAGGCCCAATACCAAGGGTTCCTTGCCATGGAAGTGGTAATACAGGTTGCCTGGGCTGATGCCCATTTCGTTGGCAATTTCCAGGGTGGAGACGTTGGGTTCGCCCTGCTGGTTGAACAGCTGCAGGGCGCATTCCAGGATACGGTCGCGGGTTTTCATCCAGTCAGCATGCTCATCGGGTCAGCACATAGGTGCCTGGCGCGGGGCCTAGCGGTGGGTAAGTGGTATTGCCCAGCTCGCTGCGCGGCGCCTTGAGCGGGCCGGAGCGTGCAGTGATCCATTCCAGCCACAACGGCCACCAGCTGCCTTCGCTGCGTTTGGCGTCGTGGAACCAGGCGCGGGGGTCGCTGCTCAGCCTGGGGTTGGCCAGGTAGTAAGCCTTGGGGTTGCCGGGCGGGTTGATGATGCTCTGGATATGCCCGCTGTTGGCCAGCACGAAGCGCCGCTCGCCACCCAGCAGCAAGGCCGAGCGGTACACCGCGTCCCATGGGGTGATGTGGTCGTTGCTGCCGGCCACGGTAAAGCTGTCCAGGTTGACCTGCTGCAGGTCGATGGGCGTGCCGCACACTTCCAGCCCGGCCGGGTAGGTCAAGGGGTTGAGCTTGAAGAACTCCAGCAGGTCGCCATGCAGCGCGGCGGGCAGGCGCGTGCTGTCGGCGTTCCAGTACAGGATATCGAAAGCCGGCGGTGTCTTGCCGAGCAGGTAGTTGTTGACCCAGTAGTTCCAGATCAAGTCGTTGGGCCGCATCCAGGCAAAGATCCGTGCCACCTCGCCACCGTCCAGCACGCCGCGCTGATAGGAGCGGCGTTTGGCGGCTTCGATGGTCTGCTCATCGGCGAACAGGCTGGCTGGGCTTTCGAACTTGCTGTCCAGCAAGCTGACCAGGTAGGTGGCGCTGCGCACGCGACGCAACTGTTTCTTGGCTTGCAGGTGGCCCTGCAGCGCAGCCATGGTCAGGCCACCGGCACAGGCGCCCATCAGGTTGGGGTCACGGTTGCCGCTGATGCTGCGGCAGGCATTCAGTGCTTCTTCCAGGGCCTGCACGTAACTGGAAAGGCCCCATTCGCGGTGGCGTGGGTCGGGGTTGCGCCAGCTGACCATGAACACCTGCAAGCCGTTCTTGAGCATGTACTGGACGAAGCTGTTGGTCGAGCTGAGGTCGAAGATGTAGAACTTGTTGATCTGTGGAGGCACCACCAACAGAGGGCGGGCGTGCTGCGTCTCGCTCAGCGGCTTGTACTGGATCAGCTCCAAAAGCTCATTGCGAAAAACCACGGCGCCAGGCGTCGCGGCGAGATTGCCGCCCACCTCGAACGCACGCTCGTCCACCTGGCGCGGCAGGCCATCGTTGTGGCGCAAGTCTTCGAGCAGGTGGGCTACGCCACGCACCAGGCTCTGACCGCCGGTGTTGAGCAGCTCCTTGATTGCCAGCGGGTTGAGCAGTGAGTTGCTGGGGGCCAGCGCATCGTTGATCAGGTTGAACAGGAAATGGGCGCGTGCTCGATCATCGTCGTTCAAGTGGCTTTCATCGATCCACTGGCGCGTCTGTTTCTGCCAGGCCAGATAGGCCTGCAGGCCACGGCGGTAGAACGGGTTCTGGCTCCAGGTCGGGTCACTGAAGCGCGCGTCACGTGGGTTTGGCTGGTAGGGCGTGTCCCCCAGCATCACCCGCCCCAGTTGCCCGCCAAGCGCCAGTAGATGGTGCGCGGTATGCAGCGGGTGGCGCAGGCCGTGGCGGCCGACGTTGCGCAACGTGGACAGCAGGTCGCGGCCGCGCAGGCCGAGGATGGCGTTCTGCACGTTCATGCGGGTGGCGGGAAGCGTTGTCGATCCTTTGCCCGGTTTGTCTTTCATGGCAACACTCCCTCGTTCTGGCCATGGCGCCGCCTCGCGGGCAAGCCCGCGCCTACACGCCCGAAGCCGGGCGAGGGTGCATGACTGCGCGCTGACGTTCTTGCTGCAGAAACTTCATGATGATGGGGGCGACGGCCTCGGCCCGGGTGATCAGGAACAAATGGCCGTCGTCGATAATGTGTAGCTGGGCATTGGGAATCCGCCAGGCCAGCAGGCGCATGTTGATCAGCGGGATCAGCGGGTCGTCGTCGCCGGCCAATACCAGGGTGGGCTGCTGGATCTTGTGCAGCCAGTGGATGCTGGTCCAGCCAAGCCCGGCGAACAGCTGCCAGTAGTAACCCAGCTTGCCGCCAGAGCGCACCTTGGCGGCATGGTGCATGGCCAGGTCCGGGTCGCGCCGGAAGCCGCCGCCATAGATCATCGGCGCAATGCGTATGACATGCGACGGCTGCACGTAGCGGCGGGGGCTGGCCATCATCCACAGCACCTTGGGCTTGCCTGGCACCATGACCGCGCCAGCAGCGGTGGCGGCCAGCACCAGCTTCTTGCAGCGCTCGGGGTAGTCGTGCGCGAACTGCTGGGCCAGGGCGCCGCCCCAGGACACGCCGATGACGTTGACCTGGCCGTAGTCGAGGTAGTCGAGCATCCGTGCCGTCAGCTTGGCCAGCCCAGGGAAGCGATACGGGTGGCGTGGGGTGGACGAGCCACCGACACCGGGCACGTCGAAAGCGATGACTTCCAGGTCCGGGTCCAATGCTTCGATGAACGGAAACACCAGCTCCAGGTTGGCGCCGATGCCGTTGAAGATCAGCAACGGCGTCAGGTGCGGCTTGCCCGGGCGGACGGCGGTGCGGATGGACTGGTCGTCCAGCTCGACGGTCCTGAAAATGTAGGGTTGCGGCATGCGCGTGACTCTTGGGTGAAGTAAACACCGTGGCGCCCCCGTAGGTGGCCACGGCGCTGCTACTCAACGTTCGTGAACGTACGTGCCTGGGGAGGCCTCGCCGGCAGCGTAGGCACGGTTGCCCAGGCGGGTGGGCGCCTTTTTCAGCGCGCCGGCACGCTCGCCCAGCCAACTTTGCCAGTGCAACCACCAGGAGTCGGCATGCTTGGTGGCGTTTTCCTGCCAGGCCACTGGGTCGCCTGGGCGGTCGGCACCGGTCATGAAGCGTGCCTTGGGGTTGCCCGGCGGGTTGAGGATGCTCTGGATATGCCCGCTGTTGGACAGCACGAACTCGATCTTGCCGCCAAACAGGTGTGCCGAGCGGTAGCACGACTGCCAGGGGGTGATGTGGTCGTTGGTGCCGGCAAGGCTGTAGATGTCGCATTTGACCTGCTTCAGGTCGATTGCGGTGCCGCACACTTCCAGGGCTTCGGGGCGCGTCAGCGGGTTGCTCTTGAACATTTCGATCAGGTCGCCGTGGAAGGCGGCCGGCAGGCGCGTGGTGTCGTTGTTCCAGAACAGGATGTCGAACACCGGCGGTTCATTGCCGAGCAGGTAGTTGTTGACCCAGTAGTTCCAGATCAAGTCATTGGGGCGCATCCAGGCGAACACCTTGGCCATTTCGCTGCCTTCCAGCACGCCTGCCTGGTAGGAGTGGCGCTTGGCGGCCTCCAGGGTCTGCTCGTCGACGAACAATGCAACCTGGTTGTCCATGGTGGTGTCGAGCACGCTGACCAGCAGGGTCAGGGCGTTGACCTTGTTTTCGCCAATGGCGGCATAGTGGCCCACCAGTGCGGTGCAGGTGATGCCGCCAGAGCAGGCACCGAGCATGTTCAGGTCCTTGCTGCCGGTAATCGCCAGCACCGCGTCGACTGCTTCTTTGAGCGCATCGATGTAGGTGGACAGGCCCCACTCGCGCTGGGCCTTGGTCGGGTTGCGCCAGCTGATGATGAAGGTCTGCTGCTGCGAGCGCAGGCAGAAGCGTGCCAGGCTCTTTTCCGGGCTCAGGTCGAACACGTAGAACTTGTTGATCTGCGGCGGTACCACCAGCAGCGGGCGAGCGTGTACCTGCTCGGTGATGGGGCTGTACTGGATCAGTTCCAGCACATCGTTGCGGTACACCACCGCGCCTTCGCTGGTACCCAGGTTCTTGCCCACTTCGAAGGCATCCATGTTCACCTGGCTGGGCATACCGCCATTGTTGACCATGTCCTTGGCCAGGTTTGACAGGCCATCGAGCAGGCTCTTGCCGCCTGTTTCGAAGAAACGTTTGACCGCGGCCGGGTTGGACAGGGTATTGGTCGGCGCCATGGCCTCGGTCATCAGGTTGATGACGAACTGGCCGCGGCTGATGTCCTGGGGTGACAGGTCGCTGCTGCCGATCCAGTCCTGTAGTTCATTGCGCCAGGCCAGGTAGGTTTGCAGGTAGCGGCGGTACAGTGGGTTGTTGCTCCAGGCCGGGTCATTGAAGCGACGGTCGTCGCCTTCCGGGGCCAGGTTGGACTTGCCCAGCAACACGTTCTTCAGTTCCAGGCCAAAGTGGGCCACATGCTTGGCGCTGTGCAGCGGTTGGCGCACGGCCTGGCGCAGCACAGTGCGTGCCGAGCTCAACAGGTCCTTGCGGCGAATGCCGATGACCGGGTTCAGCCCCAGGGTGTTTTCCGAGGCCTGCCGCTGCAGCTCATCGTTGTTCTTGTTACTCATCTACGACGCTCCGTTGTCCTGAGACGAGTACCGGTTGCCGTGGCGGGTGCACAGCGCTGAGCCCGGTACTGCTACTCGGGTGACCAGTGATAAGGAACAGCGGTGCTGCGGGGGTTCTGACGACCTGCAAAGTGATGCAGGGAACTTGCCACACCCATTGGTTACCCGACTTTCATGTAATGCGCAAGACAGCCCCTCACTGGGCTGTCTGCAAGCCATTCAAACAGATGAATTTAGAAAATGCGCTCTAAACCCCGCAGGCCTTGCGCTAGAGCATCAGTTTGACCACCGACTCGGCCGGGTCGCGGGATTTGCCGGCCTTGTGCAGCTCGTCGAGGTATTCCGCCCACAGCTGTTCCTGGCGCAGGCACAGCTGCTCGAGGTATTCCCAGGTGAACAGACCGCTGTCGTGGCCGTCGTCGAAGGTCAGTTTCAGTGCATATTGGCCGGCGGGTTCGAGGCCGACGAGGCCGACGTTGATCTTGCCGAACTGCAGAATGGGGTTGCCGTGGCCCTGGACTTCGGCGGAGGGGGAGTGCACGCGCAGGAATTCGGCGGGCAGTTGGTAGACCTCGCCGGGGGCGTAGGTGAGGCTGAGGGTTTTCGAGGCTTTGTGCAGGTTGATGGCAGTGGGCAGGCGGGCCATGGGCAGAATCTCTCGGGAGCTGATAAAGCACAGCTTCAGGAGATTTGGGGGAATGTGCAAGGGGGCCGCAAAGCGGCCCCCTGCGGTATTACAGGATGTAACGCGACAGGTCTTCGTTCTGCGCCAGCTCACCCAGGTGGCTGTTCACGTACGCCGCGTCGATCTGGATCGGCGCTTCGTCGTGGGTGCTGGCCAGGTCGCCCGCGCTGAACGACACCTCTTCGAGCAAACGCTCGAGCAGGGTGTGCAGGCGACGGGCACCGATGTTCTCGGTCTTCTCGTTGACCTGGTAGGCAATCTCGGCCAGGCGCTTGATGCCGTCAGCCTGGAACGCGATGTTCAGGCCTTCGGTCTTGAGCAATGCCTGGTACTGCTCGGTCAGCGACGCGTGCGGTTCTTGCAGGATGCGCTCGAAGTCTTCTGGGGTCAGCGCCTTCAGCTCCACACGAATTGGCAGGCGGCCTTGCAGTTCAGGCACCAGGTCGCTCGGTTTGCTCAGGTGGAACGCGCCCGAGGCAATGAACAGGATGTGGTCGGTCTTGACCATGCCCAGCTTGGTGTTGACGGTGCAGCCTTCGATCAGCGGCAGCAGGTCGCGCTGTACGCCTTCACGGGACACGTCGGCACCGCCAACGTTGCCACGCTTGGCCACTTTGTCGATTTCGTCGATGAACACGATACCGTGCTGCTCGACTGCTTCCAGGGCCTTGGCCTTGAGTTCTTCCTCATTGACCAGGCGGCTCGCTTCTTCATCGCGAACCATCTTAAGCGCTTCTTTCACCTTCAGCTTGCGCGCTTTGCGCTTGCCCTTGCCCATGTTGGCGAACAGGCTCTGCAACTGGTTGGTCATTTCTTCCATGCCGGGCGGTGCAGCAATTTCCACGCCTACGGCATCGGCCACTTCGATCTCGATTTCCTTGTCGTCCAACTGGCCTTCGCGCAGGCGCTTGCGGAACAGTTGGCGCGTGTTGGAGTCGCTGCTGGTCTGTGCGGCTTCCTCGCTGAAGCTGGTGACGCGCGCTTGTGGCAGCAGGGCATCGAGAATGCGGTCTTCGGCGGCATCTTCGGCGCGGTGGCGCACGCGGATGATTTCTTGCTCGCGCAGCATTTTCAGCGCGGCATCGGCCAGGTCACGGATGATCGACTCGACGTCGCGGCCCACATAGCCCACCTCGGTGAACTTGGTGGCTTCGACCTTGAGGAACGGCGCGTTGGCCAACTTGGCCAGGCGGCGGGCGATTTCGGTCTTGCCGACGCCGGTAGGGCCGATCATCAGGATGTTCTTCGGGGTGACTTCGGCACGCAGCTCGGCAGGGAGCTGCATGCGCCGCCAGCGGTTGCGCAGGGCAATGGCAACGGCGCGCTTGGCGTCGTCCTGGCCGATGATGTGGCGGTTGAGTTCGTGGACGATCTCGCGGGGGGTCATGGACATGATCAATAGGGTCCTTGGGCAGATGAGTCAGCGTGGAAAAACCCCTTCACCGGGAAGGGGCGCCAGAACAGCTGAATCAGTCGGCCAGGTCCTGCTCCTCGATGGTCAGGTTATGGTTGGTGAACACGCAGATGTCGCCGGCGATGTTCAGGGCGGTTTCGGCGATTTCGCGTGCCGAGAGGTCAGTCTTGTTCAGCAGGGCGCGGGCGGCGGCCTGGGCATAGGCGCCGCCGGAACCCATGGCGATCAGGCCATCTTCGGGCTCGACCACGTCACCGTTGCCGGTGATGATCAGGGAGGCGTCCTTGTTAGCCACGGCCAGCATGGCTTCCAGGCGGCTCAGGGAGCGGTCTGTACGCCATTCCTTGGCCAGCTCGACGGCGGCGCGGACCAGGTGGCCCTGGTGTTTTTCCAGCTGGCCTTCAAAGCGTTCGAACAGGGTGAAGGCGTCGGCGGTAGCACCGGCGAAGCCCGCAATGACCTGGCCGTGGTACAGGCGGCGCACCTTTTTGGCGTTGCCTTTCATCACGGTGTTGCCGAGGGATACCTGGCCGTCGCCGCCCATGACGACTTTGCCGTTACGGCGGACAGAAACGATGGTGGTCAAGGGGAGAGTCTCCACGCAGCGGGGCGAAAGTGCCTGATGCAGACTCATATGGGGGTGGGGGGAAGGATTTCAACCGTGGGGGATGAATGGTTGGTCCGGTCTTCGAACCGGGCACGGTCGATGTAGGAGCGGCCTTGTGTCGCGAAAGGGCCGCAAAGCGGCCCCAGCGATTCATGCGTGATGCAGAGACCCTGGGGCCGCTGCGCGGCCCGTTCGCGACACAAGGCCGCTCCTACACAAAGCAAGTTCGCGCTTTGTCAGGCCTCGTGGCAGACGTGCCCATCGACCAAGGTATAACGCACGGCACTGGGCAGGCAGTGGCCGATGAACGGGCAGTTCTCGCCGCGCGAGAACCACTGCTCGCCGGCAACGGTGGAGGCTTGCGGGTCGAACAGCACCAGGTCGGCCGCCCCACCCACTTTCAGCTCGCCGGCTGGCAAGCGCAAGGCGGCAGCCGGGCCGCTGCTCAGGCGGGCGAGCAAGGTTGGCAGGTCGAGCAGGCCATCCTGCACCAAGGTCATGGCCAGCGGCAGCAGCAACTCGACGCTGCTGATACCCGGCTCGGTGGCGCCGAACGGGGCCAGCTTGGCGTCGCGCTCATGCGGCTGGTGGTGGCTGGAAATCGCCTGAATCACCCCCGACTTCACTGCCTCGCGCAGGCCGTCACGGTCGGCTGCGGTGCGCAGCGGCGGCTGCACGTGGTACAGGCTGGAGAATTCGCGCAGCGACTCGTCGGTGAGGATCAGCTGGTACAGCGCCACATCGGCGGTCACCGGCAGGCCCAAGGCTTGGGCTTGGGCGATCAGCCGCGCGCCACGGGCGCTGGTGATCTGGCTGAAGTGCGCACGCACACCACTCTGCTCCACCAGCAACAGGTTGCGCGCCAGGGCCACGGTTTCGGCGCTTTCCGGGATGCCCGGCAGGCCAAGGAAGCTGGCCATGGCACCTTCGTGGGCCAGGCCGCCCTGTGCCAGGTCGCGGTCCTGGGAGTGGAACACCACCGTCAGATCGAAGGTGGCCGCGTACTCCAGGGCACGAGCCAGGGTACGGTTGTTGGGGATTTCCTTCAGGCCGTTGCCGAATGCCACGCAGCCGGTGTCACGCAGGGCCACCAGCTCGGCCAGTTGCTCGCCCTCCAGGCCTTTGGTCAGGGCGCCGATCGGGTAGACCTTGCTGTTGGCCGCTTCGCGGGCACGGTCGAGGATCAGCTCGGCCACCGCCGAGGTGTCCAGCACCGGCTTGGTCTGCGGCGGGCAGCACAGGCTGGTAACGCCGCCGGCCACGGCCGCGCGGGTTTCACTGGCGATGTTGCCTTTGCGGCTGTAACCCGGCTCGCGCAGGGAAACGCCAAGGTCGACCAGGCCGGGCGCGGCGACCAGGCCATCGGCCTGGATCGTGCGGCTGGCGCTGAAACCGGCCGGGGCGGCGCCGATGGCGGTAATGCGGCCGCCCTCCAGGTGCAGGTCGGTGACTTGGTCCAGGCCGCTGTTGGGGTCGATGACCCGGGCGCCGAGAATACTGATGGTCACTGGGCGTTCTCCTGGTCGAATTGACGTTGCGCGTTCTGCCCGCTCATGGCCATGGACAACACGGCCATGCGCACGGCGATGCCGTAGGTGACCTGGTTGAGGATCACCGAGTGCTTGCCGTCGGCCACTGCAGACTCGATTTCGACACCACGGTTGATCGGGCCTGGGTGCATGACGATGGCGTCGGGCTTGGCCCCGGCCAGGCGTGCGGTGGTCAGGCCGAACAGGCGGTAGAACTCGCCTTCGCTGGGTAGCAGGCCACCGGCCATGCGCTCACGCTGCAGACGCAGCATGATCACCACGTCGACGTCTTTCAGGCCTTCGGCGAGGTCGGTGTAGACCTTTACGCCGTACTGCTCGATACCGATCGGGATCAGGGTTTTCGGGCCGATCACGCGAATGTCCGGGCAACCCAGCGCTTTGAGCGCGAGCATGTCGGAGCGGGCCACGCGCGAATGCAGGATGTCACCGACGATGGCCACCGACAGGTTTTCGAAGCTGCCCTTGTGGCGGCGGATGGTGAGCATGTCGAGCATGCCCTGGGTCGGGTGCGCGTGGCGGCCGTCACCGCCGTTGATCACGGCAACGTCCGGGCACACATGTTCGGCGATGAAGTGCGCGGCGCCCGAGTCGGAGTGGCGCACGACGAACATGTCGGCCGCCATGGCTTCGAGGTTGCGCAGGGTGTCGAACAGCGTTTCGCCCTTGCTGGTCGAGGAGGTCGACACGTTCAGGCTGATCACGTCGGCCGACAGGCGCTGGGCCGCCAGTTCGAAGGTGGTACGGGTACGGGTCGAGTTCTCGAAGAACACGTTGCATACGGTCTTGCCGCGCAGCAGCGGGACTTTTTTCACGGCCCGGGCACCGACTTCCAGGAAGGAGTCGGCGGTGTCGAGAATCTCGGTGAGCAGTTCGCGGGGCAAACCGTCGAGCGAGAGGAAGTGGCGCAGCTGGCCCTGATCATTGAGCTGCAGCGGGCGCTTGGCGTCGATTGGCGTCATCGCGGGGGACTCTTAAAGGGCGGAAGCGGAGGCGAGGTCCTGGCGCTCGAGGGCGAGCGGTGCGGGTCCGGTCAATTTTACCCGTTCATGGGCCGCCAGCGACAGGGTGGCGCCAAGCACGTTCGGACGGATTGGCAGTTCGCCGGCATCCAGGTCCAGCAGGCAGACCAGGGTAACGCTGGCCGGGCGGCCATAATCGAACAGCTCGTTGAGCGCAGCGCGAATGGTGCGGCCGCTCATCAGTACGTCATCCACCAGCACCAGGTGTTGGCCTTCGACTTCGAACGGCAGCTCGGACGGACGCACTTGCGGGTGCAGGCCGTTCTGGCTGAAATCATCGCGGTAGAACGAAACGTCCAGGGTGCCCATGGGGCTGGTGTCGCCCATGGCTTCCTGCAGGGCCTGGGCAACCCAGACACCGCCGGTGCGGATACCGATATAGCGCGGCTCGCTGATGTGACGGCGGGCCAGGTGGGCGCGAAGGTCGACAGCCATCTGCCGGATCAGCTCGGCGGGATTGGGTAGGCTCATTGCGGGCTCCTCGGAAGGGTGCGCCGGGTGGGCCCGGCGGCAAAGATGATCAGGTGTTGGCCTCCAGCCAGCCTTGCAGCAACAAGGCAGCGGCGATGGCATCGACCGGGTTGTCGCGGTAGCTGCCGCGCTGACCGCCACGGGCCATGCGTTCGCCTTTGGCCTCGAAGGTGGTCAGGCGCTCGTCGTGGGTGTGCACGGGCAGGTTGAAGCGGCCGTTCAGGCGGCGGGCGAACTTTTCGGCGCGGGCGCTCATTTCGCTGGGCGTACCGTCCATGTTCAGTGGCAGGCCGACGACAATGGCGTCCGGCTTCCATTCGGCGATCAGCTTTTCCACCTGGGCCCAGTCCGGCACGCCGTTCTGTGCCTTCAGGGTGCACAGTTCGCGGGCCTGGCCGGTTATCACCTGGCCGACGGCCACACCGATCTGTTTGCTGCCGTAGTCGAAGCCCAGCAGTAGGCGTAGCTCGGCCATCAGGCGTGGCCCGCCTGGCTGGTCAGCAGGTGCAGGTTGATCCCCAGGCTGGCGGCTGCAGCTTCCAGGCGCAGGTCGTTGGCCATGCCGAAGATGATTTCCGGGTCGAACGGGCAGTTCAGCCAGGCATTGTCGGCCAGCTCGGCCTCCAGTTGGCCCGTTTCCCAGCCGGCATAACCCAGGGTGATCAGGCTCTGTTTCGGGCCTACCCCTGCGGCAATCGCAAGCAACACATCCTGCGATGTGGTCAGCGACAGGCCTTCCAGGGCCACTGTGGCCTGGAAGCTGCACTCGCTGCTGTGCAGCACGAAGCCGCGGTCGGTCTGCACCGGGCCGCCCTGGTAGATCGGCACCTGCGAGGTGCTGGCCGGCGGCATTTCGTCCGGGCGCAGCTGCTCGAGGATGTCGGCCAGGCTCAGTTCCTGCGGCCGGTTGACCACCAGGCCCATGGCGCCATGCTCATTGTGCTCGACGATGTAGGTGAGGGTCTGGGCGAAGTTCGGATCGGCCATGTGCGGCATGGCGATCAGAAACTGATGCTTGAGGTAGCTGGGGGCTAGGGTTTTCATGGGGGATAGTGTGGCGCCAGGTGGCGAGGCTGACAAGGTGCGGATTTGTGTCGTTTGGTTGGTGTCTGTCTTGAGGTTTTTGGTGTCTTTGAGATCGAGCGCCGCCCGCGCGGCGCTCGATCTCCGCGCCACCGCATCTCGCAAGCCCTACGCCCAAGGCCAATACTCAATTACTGGACAAACGGTCCCCACGGGCAAACCGCCATGTCCGAATAATCTCCAACCGGTCAAACTCAGCCAAATCCCCAGTAAACGGTGCAAACGGCGCCGCCAGCCTTACGATGCGCTGTGCCGCCTGGTCCAGCACCGGTTGCCCGGACGACTCCAGCACCAGCACCTCGTACAGCGAGCCATCACGGTTGATCGACACCATCATGCGCAAGTTGCCGTAAATCTGCTGCCGGCGCGCTTCGTCGGGGTAGTTCAGGTTGCCCACCCGCTCGACCTTCTTGCGCCACTCTTCCTTGTACCAGGCGCCCTTGTCGCGCATGGTCGAGGCGGCGTTCAGGCGGTGAATGCGCGGGCGTTTGGCGTACATCTGCTGTTCGTTGGAAAGCTCCGCCTCCAGGCTGGCGATCTGGCTGGACAGCTGCGAGCTGTCGAAGTCTGGCGCAGGCGCGGCCGGTTTGGGCTGCGCCTTGCTTTCCTTGGGCTTGGGTTCGACCTTTTGCGGCTTGGGCGCGGTCGTCACTACCGCCGACTTCTGCGGGGTAGGCGGGGGTACCACTTCGGGCCTGGCGGCGGGTGGTGGGGTGATCTTGTTGATCTTGCTGTCCTGGAACGGGGCCAGTTCGGTGGTCGTGGGGACCGCCTTCTTGTCCAGGGTGCCGCTGCCCTGCTGGTTGTCCTGGGCCTGGAAATCGGCCTTCTCGGGCGCTTTCTCGCTTTTGAAGGTGGCCAGGGTGATGTCCATGGTGTGGCGAATTTCGGCAGGCTTGACCACGGTGAAGCCGACGCCAAGAATCAGCGCCAGGTGCACCAGGGCAGCCAGAAACAGGGTGAAGCCGAGCCGGTCCACCGGGCGAACACGGGGAGGCAGCAGGTCGGCAGGGATGTCAGCGGGCAGCGTCATCAGGTATCCAGCAACCGCAGGGCGGGGCAGTAGCTCAGTCGAATAGGACCGGCATCATACCCCACTCTAGGGTCTAGCTTCGCGTTGGCTGTCAGCGCGCCTTGAGCTTGCGATCAATGGCATCCATCAACTTGCCACCGATATCGGTGTTGTAGGCGGCATCGATCTCGCGAATGCAGGTGGGGCTGGTGACGTTGATTTCGGTGAGGAAGTCGCCGATCACGTCCAGGCCCACGAACAGCAGGCCCTTCTCGCGCAGGGTCGGCCCGACCTGGGCGGCGATCCAGCGGTCGCGCTCGGTCAGCGGGCGGGCCTCGCCACGGCCGCCAGCGGCCAGGTTGCCACGGGTCTCGCCACTGGCAGGGATACGCGCCAGGCAATAGTCCACCGGCTCGCCATCGATCATCAGGATGCGCTTGTCGCCGTCCTTGATCGCCGGCAGGTAGGCCTGGGCCATGATCTGCTGGGTACCCAGCGCTGTCAGGGTTTCCAGGATCACCGACAGGTTGGGGTCGCCAGCGCGGTGACGGAAGATCGACGTACCGCCCATGCCATCCAGTGGTTTGAGGATCACGTCAGCATGCTTGGCGGCGAATTCGCGAATGATGTCCGGGCGGCGGCTGACCAGGGTCGGCGTGGTGCACTGCGGGAACAGCGTGGCGAACATCTTCTCGTTGCAGTCGCGCAGGCTCTGCGGGCGGTTGACCACCAGCACGCCATCATTCTCGGCCTGTTCCAGCAGGTAGGTGCTGTAGACGAACTCCATGTCGAACGGCGGGTCTTTGCGCATCAGGATCACGTCCAGCTCGGCCAGCGGGCTGTCCTGCTCCTCGCCCAGCTCGAACCAATGTGCCGGGTCGGCGAACACCTTCAGCGGGCGCATGCGTGCACGGGCCTTGCTTTCGCCCTGGTACAGGTCTTGCTGTTCCATGTAGAACAGGCTCCAGCCGCGTGCCTGGGCGGCCAGCAGCATGGCCAGCGAACTGTCCTTCTTGTAGGAGATGGACGCGATGGGGTCCATGACAATGCCGAGGCGAACGCTCATGGGGTGGTTCCTCTTGGCGGCGCTTGGCCGCGATGGCTCGAAAGAAAAGTGGCTCAGGGTGGCGCCGCGAGCGCCGCCGGTCAAGGGGCGGCGCAGATGGAATGGCCTTCCGGAGTGTGCTAAAAGTGCAGCTAATTTCCATTGGTAGGCGTCTATGGAACAACCCCTGAAGGTGATGGTGATCGACGATTCCCGCACGATCCGCCGCACCGCACAGATGTTGCTCGGTGAAGCGGGCTGCGAGGTGATCACTGCCAGCGATGGCTTCGATGCCCTGGCCAAGATCGTCGACCACCAGCCCAGCATCATTTTCGTCGATGTGCTGATGCCGCGCCTGGACGGTTACCAGACCTGCGCGGTCATCAAGCACAACAGTGTCTTCAAGGACACCCCGGTGATCCTGCTGTCGTCGCGCGACGGCCTGTTCGACAAGGCTCGTGGCCGGGTGGTCGGTTCCGATCAGTTCCTGACCAAGCCGTTCAGCAAGGAAGAATTGCTCGACGCGATCCGCGCCCACGTGCCCGGGTTTGCCGTACCTCAACAACACGCACCCTGACCGCGCCCCGCCATGGCACGGTCCTACTTTCCTGATGGGGAAACAGCATGGCCCGAGTTCTGATTGTCGACGACTCGCCGACAGAGATGTACAGATTGACCGAATGGCTGGAGAAGCACGGCTACCAGGTGCTCAAGGCCAGCAACGGTGCCGATGGCGTGGCCCTGGCCCGGCAAGACAAGCCCGACGCTGTGCTGATGGACATCGTCATGCCTGGCATGAACGGTTTCCAGGCCACTCGCCAGCTCAGCAAGGACCCAGAGACCAGCGCCATCCCGGTAATCGTGGTGACCACCAAGGACCAGGAAACCGACCGCATCTGGGCCACGCGCCAGGGTGCACGTGACTTCCTGACCAAGCCGGTGGAAGAGGACGCGCTGATCGCCAAGCTCAAAGAAGTGCTGGGGGCTTGACCACCCGCCCGCAGGGCGCGTCGTTGACCGCCTTCGAGTTGTTGCTGGACATCGACCGGCGCTGCCGCCTGCTGGTGGCCGACCAGCCACCGCAGGACAACCGCCTGCAGCAGTGGAGCGGCATCGGCTTTCGCATCGCCGGGCAGTGGTTCGTCGCGCCCATGGGCGAAGTGGCCGAGGTGTTGCGCGAACCGCGCAGTAGCCGTGTTCCCGGCGTGCAGCCGTGGGTGTGCGGGGTGGCCAACCTGCGTGGCCGGCTGTTGCCGGTGATGGACCTGAGCAGCTTCTTCGGCCTGGGCCACGCCGCCCCAGGCAAGCAGCGGCGGGTGCTGGTGCTGGACCACGATGACCTGTTCGTCGGCCTGCTGGTGGACGAGGTACTGGGCCTGCAGCACTTTGCCCTCGACAGCTTGCAGCTGTCGCCGCCGCAACCACTGATCCGGGCCGCTGCACGCTTTGTGCAGGGGCACTTCCCGCGTGAACGCAACTGGGCGATCTTCAGCCCCTTCGCCCTGGCCCAGGCGCCGGGCTTTCTCGATGTGGCGTTATAGGACCTGCGAACGTGAACAAGCCTGCCACCCCCGTCACTGCCACCACCGTGACCCCACGTACCCGCAGCATCGCGCAGATCACCGTGCTGTTCCTGATCCTGATCCTGTCGATCATCCTGCTGTTCGCCAACTTCGCCTACCTCAATACCCAGTCCAACTACGACAAGCAGTACATCGGCCATGCCGGCGAGCTGCGTGTGCTGTCGCAACGCATTGCCAAGAACGCCACCGAAGCGGCCACCGGCAAGGCGTTGGCGTTCAAGCTGCTGTCGGATGCGCGCAACGATTTCGAGCGTCGCTGGGGCTACCTGCGTCAGGGTGACAAGTCCACCGGCCTGCCGCCTGCGCCACCCTCGGTGCGTGACGAGATGGAGTCGGTACGCCGTGACTGGGAAAACCTGCGTAAGAACACCGACATCATCCTGGCCAGCGAGCAGACCGTGCTGTCGTTGCACCAGGTGGCGGCGACCCTGGCCGAGACCGTGCCGCAGTTGCAGGTGGAATACGAAAAAGTGGTCGAGATCCTGCTGCAGAGCGGTGCCCCGGCCAATCAGGTGGCGGTGGCCCAGCGCCAGCTGTTGCTGGCCGAGCGTATTCTCGGCTCGGTCAACACGGTGTTGGCCGGTGACGACAGCGCAGCCCAGGCGGCCGATGCCTTTGGCCGCGACGCCGGGCGCTTTGGTCAGGTGCTGGAGGGTATGCTCAATGGCAATGCGACCATCCAGGTAACCCGCGTCGAGGACGCCGACGCCCGCGCACGGCTGGCCGAAATTGCCGAACTGTTCCAGTTCGTTGCAGGTTCGGTCGATGAAATTCTCGAAACTTCGCCCGAACTGTTCCGTGTGCGTGAAGCCGCAGGCAACATTTTCAGCCTTTCGCAAACCTTGCTCGACGAAGCCTCGCACTTGGCCAACGGTTTCGAGAACCTGGCCGGTGGGCGCACCCTCGACACCGTTGGCGGTTACGCCCTGGGCCTGCTGGCGCTGGCCTCGATCATCCTCATCGGCCTGGTCATGGTGCGTACCACCAACCGCCAGTTGCGCGAGACCGCAGAAAAGAACGAACGCAACCAGCAGGCGATCATGCGCCTGCTCGACGAAATCGAAGAGCTGGCCGACGGCGACCTGACCGTGACCGTGTCGGTGACCGAAGACTTCACCGGCGCCATTGCCGACTCGATCAACTATTCCGTGGACCAGCTGCGCGACCTGGTCGCCACCATCAACCACAGCGCCATGCAGGTTGCCGCCGCTGTGCAGGACACGCAGAACACCGCTCGCCAACTGGCCAAGGCCTCCGAGCACCAGGCCGCACAAATCAGCGAAGCGTCCGAGGCGGTTGGCGACATGGTCGAGTCGATCGATCGGGTGTCGGCGCATGCCTATGAATCGGCCAAGGTGGCCGAGCGCTCGGTGGCTATTGCCAACAAGGGCAACGAGGTGGTGCATAACACCATCAACGGCATGGACAACATTCGCGAGCAGATCCAGGACACCGCCAAGCGGATCAAGCGCCTGGGCGAGTCTTCCCAGGAAATCGGCGACATCGTCAGCCTGATCGACGACATTGCCGACCAAACCAACATTCTCGCACTCAACGCTGCGATCCAGGCCTCGCTGGCCGGTGAGGCCGGCCGCGGGTTTGCCGTGGTCGCCGACGAGGTACAGCGCCTGGCCGAACGCTCGTCGTCGGCCACCCGCCAGATCGAGGCACTGGTGCGCACCATTCAGGCCGACACCAACGAAGCGGTGATCTCCATGGAGCAGACCACCGCCGAAGTGGTGCGCGGCGCCCGCCTGGCCCAGGATGCCGGGGTGGCGCTGGCCGAGATCGAAGGGGTATCGCAGAACCTTGCCGACCTCATCCACAGCATTTCCGACGCTGCCCAGTTGCAGACTTCTTCGGCAGGGCAGATCTCCCATACCATGGCGGTGATCCAGCAGATTACCGCGCAAACCTCCGCAGGCTCGGGTGCCACCGCCGACAGTATTCGCCACCTGGCCCGCATGGCCAGCGAGATGCGCCGTTCGGTGTCCGGTTTCACCCTGCCGCCACCGGCAGAACCCAAGTGAAGCGCCGCGCAGAGGAGTGCCCATGGCTGTCGCTGCTGTAAGCCCCGAGCGCCACGAAACGGTGGCGCTGGCCTGGACCAAGGCCGCCATTCTCGATTGCCTGGGCCAGGCACGGCAGGCGCTGGAGCGCTTCGCCGGCGAACCGGGCGACTTGTCGATGCTGGCCTTCGTGGTCGACAACTTGCACCAGGTGCATGGCTGCCTGCGCATGCTCGAGCTGCGTGGCGCCACGCGCCTGGCAGAGGAACTGGAGCTGTTCGCCAAGGCGTTGGCCGATGGCCAGGTCAGCCCACGGGGCGATTGCCTGGGTGCGCTGTTCCGTGGTCTGGAGCAGTTGCCGTCGTACCTTGAACGCTTGCGCGGCGCCCGCCACGATCTGCCGTTGGTGATGCTGCCACTGCTCAACCAGCTGCGCGCCTGCCGTGGTATCGAGCCGCTAGCCCAGGCAAGCCTGATAAGTGGTGCTGCGCAACGCTTTGCCGGGTCCGACGACCTGGCCAACCTCGACCTGTCGTTGGGCAACTGGCGCGATCAATTGCAGGCCGGGCCGGGCCGCGATGCCCTGCGCTCGGTGGTGACCGCGCTCTGCGACGACCTCATGCGCATCAAGGAGCGCCTGGACCAGTTCGTGCGCAGCGATCGTCAGCACAGCGAGCAGCTCGATGCCCTGCTGGCGCCGCTGCGCCACGTGGCCGATACCCTGGCTGTACTGGGCTTCCAACAACCACGGCGGGTGATCATCGACCAGGTGCTGGCGCTGCAGGCCTTGGCCCAGGGCGAGCGGTCGGTGGACGATGCGGTGCTTATGGATGTGGCGGGGGCCTTGCTGTACGTGGAGGCTTCGTTGAACGGCATGGTCGGCCCACTGGAGGAAAACGGCCAGGGTAGCCTGCCGGGCTCGGACCTGGCCGAGATACGCCAGCTGGTGTTGAGCGAGTCGCTGAATGTATTACAGCAGGCCAAGGACCTGATCGGCGACTACCTGGAGTCCGACTGGCCTCGGCAGCGCCTGCAACCTTTGCCAGGGCTATTGCAGCAGGTTCGCGGGGCTTTGGCCATGTTGATGCTGCCCGCCGTGGCCGAGCTGTTTGCCGGCTGCGCAAGTTATGTGCAGCGTTGGTTGCAGCACCTGGACGAAGAGCCGCCCGCCGATGAGCTGACGCACCTGGCCGAGGCGCTGAGTGCTGCCGAGTGTTACCTGCAATGGCGGGTGGCCGACCCGTTGGCGGATGGCCAGCCCTTCGTCGACAGGGCGCGTGCCAGCCTGGCGGCGCTGGGCGTGCACTGTGCGCAGGCTGACGCCCGAGCGGGCCTGGGAGCCGATGGCGATGGCATCGACGACGAGCTGCGCGAAGTGTTTCTCGAGGAAGCTGGCGAGTTGCTTCCGGAAATCGAGCGTCACTGGCTGCGCTGGCGTGCGGACAACCAGCATCGTGGGGCGCTGGGGGAAGTACGTCGTGCGTTGCATACCCTCAAAGGCAGCGGTCGTATGGTGCATGCCGAGGCGGTGGCTGAACTGGCTTGGGGCGCCGAGCACCTGCTGAACCGGGTACTGGAAGGCCGCAGCGTGCTCAGCCCGGAGGGCGTGGTGGCCCTGCAGCAGGTGTTTGTCCATCTGCCCGATTTGCTGGCCGACTTTGCCGCCGGCCAGCTGCCGCAACTGACCGAAATCGAGCAACTGGCTGGGCACCTGCACGCCCTGGCTGAAAACGACGCACCAGCCACGGCCAATATCGATGGCCTGGATCCGCAGTTACTGGATATTTTCCGCAGTGAAGCGCAGGGCCACTTGGCCAGCCTCGATGCCTTCCTGCAGGGCGCCGATGGTCACGATACGCCGGTCAGCGATGGCCTGCAGCGTGCCCTGCACACGCTCAAAGGCAGTGCCGCCATGGCCGGGGTGATGCCGGTCGCCGAACTCGCCACCGCCTTCGACCGCTTGGCCCGTGAGTACAAGGGGCATCAACTGCCGCTGCAAATGGCCGAGATGGAATGGTTGGAAGCCGCGCGCTCGCTGTTTCATCTGGGCCTGGCGCAACTTGACAGCACGCCGCTGGCTGCCATTCCCGGCGCTGCGGAGCTGATCGAGCAGGTTGGCCAGGCAGTGGACGGCCGCCTGGCCAGCTTGCATGACGACCCGCAGCACGCGCGGCGCAGCAAGCGCGACCCGCAGTTGGTCGCCAGTTTCCTGGCCCAGGCCATGGACATTCTGCTCAATGCCGAGTCGGTGCTGTCGCGCTGGCAGCAGCAGCCAGGTCAGCGTGACGCACTGGACACCCTGCTTGATGAAATGACCACCCTGGGCCATGCCGCTCACCTGGCTGACCTGTGGCAGATGGATGATGTGTGCGAGGCCTTGCTCGACCTGTACGGTGCAGTAGAAGAGGGCAGCCTGCCCGCCGATGCACGCTTCTTCGCCCAGGCGCAGCACGCCCATGAAGCCCTGCTGGACATGCTCGACGAAGTGGCGGCTGGACAGGATCTGGCGCCGCGCCCAGAACTGGTTGGCAGCCTGCGCAACCTGTTGGACCAGGCCCTGCCCCCGGATGCAACCGGCCTTGTGGGCATTGATACGGTCACACCGCTGCACCCGGACATGGACCTGACCGATACCTTGGGGCTGGGGCACCCGTCGTTGCTGCCGGGGGCCGCCGAGCCGCTGGTCGAGAAGCCGGAAAACCCCGGCGAAGAACTGCTGGAAGTGTTCCTCGAAGAAAGCTCGGACATCGTCGAAAGCGCCGCAGCAGCCCTGGCGCGCTGGCAGGCCGACCCGCGCAACAGCGTCGAGGTGGACAACCTGATGCGCGACCTGCACACGCTCAAGGGCGTGGCGCGCATGGTCGAAATCGCCCCGATCGGCGACCTGGCCCACGAACTGGAGTTTCTGTACGAACTGTTGGCCGCCGGCCGTTTGCCACCGAGCGCGCCGCTGTTCGCCCTGCTACAGAACTGCCACGACCGTCTGGCGCACATGCTCGATGCCGTGCGCCTGGGGCAGCCGCTGCATGCTGCCACGGCGCTGATCGACTACATTCGCAATTTCAGCAGCGCGGCACTGACCGACAGTGCCGCGGGCCAGGGAGCGCTGGAGGCTGCAACCGCCGAAGTGCCGGCAGCGGCGCCAGAGCGGGCGCCGGGCGACATGGTCAAGGTCGATGCCGAGCTGCTCGACGACCTGGGTAACCTGGCCGGCGAGCACTCGATCATTCGTGGGCGCATCGAGCAGCAGGTCAACGATGCGCAGTTCACCCTCAACGAGATGGAAACCACCCTCGAGCGCATGCGCGACCAGTTGCTGCGCCTGGACGTCGAGACCCAAGGGCGAATTTCCAGCCGTCAGCAGTTCGAAGGCGATGCCTATGACGATTTCGACCCGCTGGAAATGGACCGCCATTCGCAGCTGCAGCAACTGTCGAGGGCCCTGTTCGAGTCTGCCTCGGACCTGCTCGACCTGAAGGAAACCCTGGCCCAGCGCGCTCAGGAGGCGTATAGCCTGCTGCAGCAGCAGGCGCGGGTGAACAGCCAGTTGCAGGAAGGCCTGACCGCCACCCTGATGGTGCCGTTCGAACGCCTGGTGCCGCGCTTGCAGCGCGTGGTGCGGCAGGTGGCCAGCGAGCTGGGCAAACAGGTGGAGCTGGTGGTCGGCAATGCCGAGGGTGAGCTGGACCGCAGCGTGCTCGAACGTATGGTGGCGCCGCTGGAGCATATGCTGCGCAACGCCGTCGACCATGGCCTGGAAAGCCGCGAAATGCGCCTGGCTGCCGGCAAGCCGGAGCAGGGCACCATTCACCTGAATTTGTTGCACGAAGGTGCCGATATCGTCATCGAAATGACCGATGACGGTGCCGGCGTGCCACTGGAGGCGGTGCGGCGCAAGGCCATCAAACGCGGCCTGCTGGACCCGCAGGCCCAGTTGAGCGATCACGAGATCCTGCAGTTCATCCTGCGCCCGGGCTTTTCCACCGCCGAAAAGATCACCCAAATTTCCGGTCGCGGGCTGGGCATGGATGTGGTGCATGAGGAGGTCAAGCAACTGGGGGGCTCGATGAGCATCGAGTCGGCCCAGGGCAAAGGCGCGCGCTTCTTGATCCGCCTGCCGTTCACGGTGTCCATCAACCGCGCGTTGATGGTGCACCTGGGCGAAGAGCAGTACGCAATTGGGCTCAATACCATCGAAGGTATCGTTCGTGTGCCGCCGGCCGAGCTGGCGGCGTGCTACCAGTTGGACGCGCCACGTTATGTCTACGCCGGCCACGAATACGAGCTGCGCTACCTGGGCGAGTTGCTGCAAGGTGTGCCACGCCCGACCCTGCTGGGCCAGAGCGTGCCATTGCCGGTGCTGCTGGTGCATGCCAAGGAGCAATCGTTCGCCATCCAGGCCGACGGCCTGTCGCCCAGCCGCGAGATCGTGGTGAAAAGCTTGGGGCCGCAGTTTGCCGCGGTTGCCGGGTTGTCGGGGGCAACGTTGCTGGGCGATGGTCGGGTGGTGTTGATTCTTGACCTGCTGGGCCAGCTGCGCGGCCAGCAGCGACGGCTGGCTCGCCTGCCCGCTGGTGGCAGCCAACGCCAACTGCTTGGCCCGGCACCACGCCGCCCCTTGCTGGTGATGGTGGTGGACGATTCGGTAACCGTGCGCAAGGTCACCAGCCGCCTGCTGGAGCGCCACGGCATGAGCGTGCTCACAGCCAAAGACGGTGTTGACGCCATGGCCTTGCTGGAAGAGCACCGGCCCGACGTGTTGCTACTGGACATCGAGATGCCACGTATGGATGGTTTCGAGGTGGCTACACGTATCCGCCGTGACGCCCGCCTGAAGGACCTGCCTATCATCATGATCACTTCGCGTACCGGGCAGAAGCACCGCGACCGCGCCATGGCCATCGGCGTCAACGAATACCTGGGCAAGCCGTACCAGGAGTCGCTGTTGTTGCAGAGCATCGCCCATTGGAGCCAGACCCATGCTTGAACTGATTGCCGGCCAACGCAGCAGCCTGACCGGGCTGTTGCTGCCGTTGGGTGACCGCACCCTGGTGCTGCCCAACGTGGCGGTGGCCGAGTTGAGCGGGCAGCGCAACCTGGTGTGTCAGCACGGTGATCCCGCTTGGCACCTGGGCTGGATCGACTGGCGCCAGCAACGCTTGCCGCTGATTGGTTTCGAGGCGGCGTGCGGTGGCGAGACGCCGTGCGGTGAGCGGGCACGCGTGGTGGTGCTCAATGCCTTGGGCGATACCGGGCTGCGTTACCTGGCGCTGTTGCTGCAGGACATCCCGCGTTCATGCAAGCTCGACAGCCAGCTCAACTATGTGGACGTGGCACTGGGGCGCCTGGAGTTGGCGGCGGTGCAGGTGGGCGAGCAGGTGGCAAGGGTGCCGGACCTGGTTGCATTGGAAAGGCTTGTGCGTGACGCGGATCTGCAACCTGATCTTGGGTAGGATGTAAGGCCGAAAAAGACTGCTTCAGGAACCCAGCCCACCTCGGGAGGTCTGTGTTTGCATGTATTACGGTGAACGCTTCAACGCCTGGACTCACCTGGTCGGTGCTGTCCTCGCCTGTATCGGTGCCATCTGGCTGATCGTGGTCGCGGGCCTGCAAGGCGACCCGTGGAAGATCGTCAGTTTCTCCATCTACGGCAGCACGCTGCTGTTGCTGTACAGCATTTCCACCCTGTACCACAGCACCCGCGGTCGAGCGAAGGTGATCATGCGCAAGCTCGATCACCTGTCGATCTACCTGTTGATCGCCGGCAGCTACACGCCGTTTTGCCTGGTCAGCCTGCGCGGCCCGTGGGGCTGGAGCCTGTTCGGTGTGGTCTGGGGGCTGGCGGTGATTGGCATGTTGCAGGAGATCAAGCCGCGCTCCGAGGCGCGGATCCTGTCGATCATCATTTATGCCGTGATGGGCTGGATCGTGCTGGTTGCAGTCAAGCCATTGCTCAATACGCTTGGCACCGCAGGTTTTACCTGGCTGGCGGCCGGCGGGGTGTTCTACACCGTCGGCATCATCTTCTTCGCCTTCGATAGCCGTTTCCGCCACTGGCACGGCATCTGGCACCTCTTCGTAATTGCCGGCAGCCTCATGCACTTCGTGGCGGTGTCGTTCTATGTGCGTTAGTTAAAAGTCGCCCCACAGCTGCTGTGCCACCGACAGCGCCACCACCGGCGCGGTTTCGGTGCGCAGCACGCGTGGGCCAAGGCGTGCTGCGTGGAAACCGGCGGCTTTGGCCTGTTCGACTTCGGCTTCGCTAAGGCCGCCTTCGGGGCCGATCAGGAAGGCCAGGCCTGCAGGCTTGGCATGGCTGGTGAGCGGTTCGGCCACCGGGTGCAGGACCAGCTTCAGGTCAGCCTGAGTGCTGCTCAGCCACTCGGTTAGGGGCACGGGTGGGTGGATGACCGGCAAGGTTGAGCGCCCGCATTGTTCGCAGGCACTGATCGCCACTTGGCGCCAGTGGGCCAGACGTTTGTCGGCACGTTCGTCCTTCAGGCGCACTTCGCAGCGTTCGCTGACGATCGGGGTGATTTCGTTGGCGCCCAGTTCGGTGGCCTTCTGGATCGCCCAGTCCATGCGTTCGCCGCGCGACAGGCCTTGGCCGAGGTGCACGTGCAGCGGTGAGTCGGCCTGGCCGGTGAGGGCTTGGTCGAGGCTGACACGCACGGTTTTCTTGCCCACTTCAAGCAGTTGGCCGAGGTATTCCTGGCCGCTGCCGTCGAACAGCTGCACGGCGTCGCCGGGGGCCATGCGCAGCACGCGGCCGATGTAGTGGGCCTGGGCCTCGGGCAGGTCGTGTTCGCCAAGGCTCAGGGGGGCGTCGATGAAGAAGCGGGACAGTCTCATGGGGTGCTCGTTTTAAAGGTTTACTCGCCCGTTGTAGGAGCGGCCTTGTGTCGCGAAAGGGCTGCGCAGCGGCCCCAGGGTTTCAGCGGCGATGCATGAATTGCTTGGGGCCGCTGCGCGGCCCTTTCGCGACACAAGGCCGCTCCTACAGGGGGGCGGCGCGGGCTTTCGGGCTTAGCCCGGATCGCGGAAGTCGGGGTGGAAGTTGGCCGGCACGGCAACGCTGACGCTATCGCGGGTGGCTATGTCGATGCCTTCACTGGCCACCTCGGCAAGGAAGTCGATCTGCTCCGGGGTGATCACATACGGCGGCAGGAAGTACACCACACTGCCCAGCGGCCGCAGCAGGGCGCCGCGGGTCAGGGCGTGTTCGAATACCTTCAGGCCACGCCGCTCTTGCCAGGGGTAGGCAACCTTGCCAGTCTTGTCTTTCACCATCTCGATGGCCAGGGCCATGCCGGTCTGACGAATTTCGGCAACGTGAGCATGGTCGGCCAGGTGCGCAGTGGCTGTGGCCATACGCGTGGCAAGAGCCTTGTTGGCCTCGATCACGTTGTCCTGCTCGAAGATGTCCAGGGTCGCCAGCGCCGCTGCGCACGCCAGCGGGTTGCCGGTGTAGCTGTGCGAATGCAGGAACGCACGCAAGGTCGGGTAGTCATCGTAGAAGGCCTGGTACACCTTGTCGGTGGTCAGGCAGGCGGCCAGCGGCAGGTAACCGCCGGTCAGGGCCTTGGACAGGCACAGGAAGTCTGGGCGGATGCCGGCCTGCTCGCAGGCGAACATCGTGCCGGTACGGCCGAAGCCCACGGCGATCTCGTCGTGGATCAGGTGCACGTCGTAGCGGTCGCAGGCCTCGCGCAGCAGCTTGAGGTAAACCGGGTGGTACATGCGCATGCCGCCTGCACCTTGGATCAGCGGCTCGACGATCACGGCGCTGATCGAGGCGTGGTGCTCGGCCAGGGTCTGTTCCATGGCCTGGAACATGTTGCGCGAGTGCTCTTCCCAGCTCATGCCCTCGGGGCGCAGGTAGCAATCGGGGCTGGGCACCTTGAGGGTGTCGAGCAGCAGCGCCTTGTAGGTTTCGGTAAACAGCGGCACATCGCCTACCGACATGGCGGCAATGGTTTCGCCGTGATAGCTGTTGGTCAGGGTGACGAAGCGCTTCTTGTCCGGTTTGCCGACATTCTGCCAGTAGTGGAAGCTCATCTTCAGCGCCACTTCGATGCACGACGAGCCATTGTCGGCGTAAAACACCCGGTCGAGGCCGGCCGGGGTCATGGCCACCAGGCGCTCGGACAACTCGATGACCGGCTGGTGGCTGAAACCGGCCAGGATCACGTGTTCCAGCTGATCCACCTGGTCCTTGATGCGCTGGTTGATGCGCGGGTTGGCGTGGCCGAACACATTGACCCACCAACTGCTCACCGCGTCCAGGTAGCGCTTGCCTTCGAAGTCCTCCAGCCACACACCTTCGCCGCGTTTGATCGGGATCAGCGGCAGCTGCTCGTGGTCTTTCATCTGGGTGCAGGGGTGCCACAGGACCTTGAGGTCGCGTTGCATCCACTGATCATTGAGGCCCATCGGCACTTCTCCTGGCTTTACGGCGTGGTTCGACCGCGTAAGCCTAAGCAATGCCGCAGGGCAGGACAACCGCTGCCGTTCAATGGCGGTGGGTGCCGGTCCATTCGAGGCGACGGATGTGCACGGTGCCAGCCTGCGAGGTGGAAATGGTCAGGCGCCGGAATGGCCCTTCGATCAGCTGGTAGTAGGGGTGTGTGGCGATGGGGCCGGGGCGCAGGTCGCGCAAGCCGTTGCCTTCCAAGGTAAGCCAGTAGAAGTTGAGCAGCGTCGGTGCAGCCAGGTCATGGCCTTGGTTCTCGGCATCGAACAACATGTGCAGGTCGTCGCAGAGAAAATCGCTGACCACATAGTATTCCAGCCGCAAGCATTCGACTTCCTGGGCGAAGGTGATTTCCACGTCGCTGTGTTCACCAATCACCAGTTCGGTGCCGTCTTCACCCTTGAACGCTTCATGAAAGCCGGTCCAGGAGGTGCTGTTGGAGCGGATACTCAGCCCGGATGCCATATGAAGCGTCTGCTTGTGCCACAGATACTGCCGTTCGACGTGTTGGAAGTGCTCCTCGAAGATCATGCGTATGCCCTCCTGGCGGGGCTGCTGGCCAACTTCGCCAGCTTTACCTGCCATCGTGTGACATGGCTACTGGCAAAAATGTCAGTTGCCAAAAGGACTTGATGTCACTGCGCTGGCAGGGTGGTCGGACCTGACGTATTCTTAACGCATCTTCCTGGGGCATCCCTGCCTCTCCCCGTTTCTGTAACCTCTGACTCGGAGTTCGCCAACATGGCTGCTGCTTGGGTGCGCCTGTGCGCGTTGGTATTGATTGGTGTGTCCAGCGGCGCCGCGCTGGCAAAGGACAAGACGCCTGCGGCAATTGTCGTGGGTGGCGGCCTGGCAGGCCTGACGGCCGCCTACGAGTTGCAGAACAAAGGCTGGCAGGTAACGCTGCTGGAGGCCAAGGCGGGCATGGGCGGGCGTTCTGGCCTGGCAACCAGCGAGTGGATCGGCAATGCCAAGGCGCAGCCGGTGCTGAACCAGTACCTGGACCGTTTCAAGCTTGAAACACTGCCAGCGCCGGAGTTCGTGCGTACCCCCGGTTACCTGATCGACGGCGAGTACTTCAGTGCCACCGACCTGGCCACCAAGCAGCCGGCTACCGCCGAGGCGCTCAAGCGTTACGAGAAAACCCTCGACGACCTGGCCCGTTCGATCGACGACCCGCTGAACCCGCAAGCAAACAGCACGTTGTTCGCCCTCGACCAGATCAACGTCTCCACCTGGCTGGACAAACTGCAACTGCCGACCACCGCCCGCCAGCTGGTCAACCAGCAGATCCGTACGCGCTACGATGAACCGTCGCGCCTGTCGTTGCTGTATTTCGCCCAGCAGAACCGCGTGTACCGCGGCGTCAGCGACCGCGACCTGCGCGCCGCGCGGCTGCCCGGTGGCAGCCCGGTGCTGGCCCAGGCCTTCGTCAAGCAATTGAAAACCATCAAGACCAGCTCGCCGGTCACCGCCATTGTCCAGGACAAGGACGGCGTCACGGTAAAAGTCGGCAGCGTCGGCTACCAGGCGGATTACCTGGTAATGGCCGTGCCGCTGCGCGCCCTGGCCAAAATCCAGATGACCCCAGGCCTGGACAGCCAGCACCTGGCCGCGCTCAAGGGTACCAACTATGGCTGGCGCGACCAGCTGATGCTCAAGTTCAAGAAGCCGGTATGGGAAAGCCGCGCGCGCATGTCGGGCGAAATCTTCAGTAACGCCGGCCTTGGCATGCTGTGGATCGAGCCGGCGCTCAAGGGCGGCGCCAACGTGGTCATCAACCTGTCCGGCGACAACGCCCGCCTGCTGCAGGCGTTTGGCGACAAGCAGATGGTCGACCAGGTGCTGATACGCCTGCATGCCTTCTACCCGCAGGCCCGTGGTGCCTTCACCGGTTACGAGGTCAAGCGCTACAGCACCGACGCCGGTACCGGCGGCGCCTATCTGGCCTATGGCCCAGGGCAGATCAGCAAGTACTGGCGCCTGTGGGAGCGCCCGGTGCAGCGCATCACTTTTGCTGGCGAGCACACCGACGCCCTGTATCCAGGCACCCTGGAAGGCGCCCTGCGCAGCGGCCAGCGTGCGGCCAGCCAGGCCCAGGATCTGCTGGCCGGCAAGTCGTTTGACCCTGCCAAGGCGGCACCGGTCGCAGCGGCGGCGGCGGGTTCGGCGGCCGCCAAGGCGAGCAAGGGTGGGTTCTTCTCGAACATGTTTGGTGGTTCGTCTGACAAGGCTGACAAGCCTGACGCGGCGCCTGCCAAAGCTGAGTCGAAGCCTGTCGATGAGGCCAAGCAGGACAAACCTGGCTTCTTCAAGCGTCTGTTTGGTGGGGCGGACACGCCCGAGGTGAAGGCAGAGCCGATTGCCAAGGCTGAAGCAGTGGCGCCAGCCCCAGCGCCTGTTCCCCAAGCCGCGCCCGCCCCGGTCGCGCCTGCACCTGCAGTGAAGGAAGCGGCTGCCAAGCCTGCGGCCACCAAGGCGGCACCGGCCAAGCATGCGCCGACGCACAAACCTGTTGAGGCCAAGAAAGCGACAGCCAAGTCCGAGCCTGCGAAGAAGGCTGTGGCCAATACCCAGGCCAAGGCTGGCTGATCGATCGCCAGTACCGGCCGCTTCGCAGCACGAGGCCGGTACTGGCAACCTCTATTTCCCCGGCTATCGTTAATGTTTCCTTAATGGGAAGCTTACAGAATACATATCGGATTTCTCGATAATCCGAAGCAATTTTTTCCGCTTTTATTCGATACGTTACGCGTTAGTCTGTGCACAGCTTTCACGGAGAAACACGCCAACATGCAACTGCGCAATTCACCCTCTCGCTACGGCGTGGTCAGTATCGTCCTGCATTGGGGCGTGGCGCTGGCAGTCTTCGGCCTGTTCGGCCTGGGCCTGTGGATGGTCGGTCTCGACTACTACAGCCCCTGGCGCAAAGCCGGGCCGGACCTGCACAAGAGTATCGGCCTGGTTTTGCTGGCAGTGATGTTGCTGCGGGTGATCTGGCGTTTCATCAGCCCCCCACCTCCGGCGCCCGCCAACCATGGCGCGGTCACACGCCTGGCGGCCAAGCTGGGCCATTTGGCCCTGTACCTTGGGCTGTTTGCGGTGATGGCGGCCGGTTACCTGATTTCCACCGCCGACGGCGTCGGCATTCCGGTGTTCGGCCTGTTCGAAGTGCCGGCACTGGTCAGCGACCTGCCCGACCAGGCAGATGTGGCGGGGGTGATTCATCTGTGGCTGGCATGGGGCCTGGTGATTTTTGCCGTGCTGCATGCCCTGGCAGCGCTCAAGCACCATTTCATCGACCGTGACGCGACCCTGACCCGTATGCTGGGCCGCAAAGCTTGACTCTCAACCTCAATTGCATAGGAAGGAACAGGATGTTGAAAAAGACTTTTGCCGCTCTGGCGCTCGGTACCGCTCTGCTCTCCGCTGGCCAGGCCATGGCTGCCGAGTACAAGATCGACAAGGAAGGCCAGCACGCGTTCGTTGACTGGAAAATCAGCCACCTGGGCTACAGCTTCATCCACGGTACCTTCAAGGACTTCGACGGCAACTTCACCTGGGACAGCGCCAAGCCTGAAGCCAGCAAGATCAGCGTCGACCTGAAGACCGCCAGCCTGTGGTCGAACCACGCCGAGCGTGACAAGCACATCGCCAGCGCCGACTTCCTCGATGTGAAGAAGTATCCTGAAGCCAAGTTCGTCTCTACTGCCGTCAAGTCGACTGGCGAAAAGACTGCTGACGTTACGGGCGACCTGACCATGCACGGCGTAACCAAGCCGGTCACCTTCAAGGCAACCTTCAACGGTGAAGGCAAGGACCCATGGGGCGGTGAGCGCGCTGGTTTCAACGCCACCACCACCCTGAACCTGAATGACTTCGGCATCAAAGGCCCAGGCGCTACTTCGCAGACGCTGGACCTGGATATCAGTGTCGAAGGTGTGAAGCAGAAGTAAGCATTGCCTTGGCAATGAAAAACGCCGCCCATTGGGCGGCGTTTTCGTTTCCCGTGGAGTGCCCTGAAATCGGGCTACTCCGGGTTCAGCCTTTTCGGGTCAACAAGGCCGGGCGCTCACCGCGTGGTCGGGTCGGCACGTCATCCAACTGCTCAGGCGTTGGGTAACGGTCGAGCTTGGATTCCTTGCGGATGATCACCGGTTGTTTTTCTGGCTGGCGTGGGTTGCGCACGGCAGGCTCTTGCCGGGCTGCGTCATCACGGGCTGGGCGACCACGGCCACCGCCACCGCCGTCACGACGGGCACCGCCACCGTTGTTGGCGCGGGCAGGGCGCTTTTCGCCGCCACCACCGCTGCCGCCACTACGCTGCTGGCCGCCAGTGCGAGCTTGGCCCTGGCCCCCAGCGTTGCTGCGTTGACCGCTATTCTGGCCCTGGCCTGCACCGCCACCCGGGCGGCGATTGCGGCCTTGGTTCTTGCCTTGGTACGGGCTGACGTAGTCGGCACGGTTACCGAAGTTGTCGACATCGTCGTCCAGGAATTCTTCCGGGTCGCGGTCGGCCGGTACTTTCGGCACGCTGTTGCTGCTGGCCTGCTGCTGTTGGCGTGGCTTCTTGTCACGCGGCTTGCGCGGCTGCTGTTGCTTGTCGCCGCTGTTTTCCTTGTCGGCCGGCTTTTCTGCAGCTTGCTGCTTGGCCTTGCCTTTGTCCTTGCCCTTGTCCTTGCGGCCGCCGTTGGCGTCTTTACCGCCTTCGCCGCGGCCCTGCTGGTTGCGGCCACCGCGGCCGCTGTTCTGCGGGCGCTCGCGCACTTCAGGCTTTTCGGCTTCTACCTGGCTGGCGTCGAAGCCCATCAGGTCGCCATCCTGGATGCGTTGCTTGGTCACCCGCTCGATGCTCTTGAGCAGCTTCTCTTCATCTGGCGCGACCATGGAAATGGCTTCGCCCGAGCGACCAGCACGGCCGGTACGGCCGATGCGGTGAACGTAATCTTCCTCGACATTCGGTAGCTCGAAGTTGACCACGTGCGGCAGTTGGTCGATGTCCAGGCCACGGGCGGCGATGTCGGTGGCGACCAGCACGCGCACACTGTTGGCCTTGAAATCGGCCAGGGCTTTGGTGCGGGCGTTCTGGCTTTTGTTGCCGTGGATTGCAGCGGCGGTCAGGCCGTGCTTTTCCAGATACTCGGCCAAGCGGTTGGCGCCGTGCTTGGTCCGGGTGAACACCAGTACCTGTTCCCAGGCGCCCTGGGTGATCAGGTGTGCCAGCAGTGCACGCTTGTGGCTGGCGGGCAGGCGATAGACGCGCTGCTCGATACGCTCGACGGTGGTGTTCGGCGGCGTGACCTCGATGCGCTCCGGGTTGTGCAGAAGCTTGTCGGCGAGGTCGGTGATGTCCTTGGAGAAGGTGGCCGAGAACAGCAGGTTCTGGCGCTTGGCCGGCAGGCGGGCGAGGACCTTCTTGACGTCGTGAATGAAGCCCATGTCGAGCATGCGGTCGGCTTCATCGAGCACCAGGATTTCCACGTGGGCCAGGTCGACCTTGCCTTGGCCGGCCAGGTCGAGGAGGCGGCCTGGGCAGGCGACCAGCACGTCAACGCCTTTGGCAATGGCCTGGATCTGCGGGTTCATGCCAACGCCGCCGAAGATGCAGGCGCTGACCAGTGGCAGGTCACGGGCATAGACCTTGAAGCTGTCATGCACCTGGGCTGCCAGTTCGCGGGTCGGGGTCAGGACCAGCACGCGGGGCTGGCGCGGGCCGTGACGCTGCGACTTGTCGGGGTGGCCGGCCGGGAACAGGCGCTCGAGGATCGGCAGGGCGAAGCCGCCGGTTTTACCCGTACCTGTCTGTGCGGCAACCATCAGGTCGCGGCCTTGCAACACGGCGGGAATGGCCCGCTGTTGCACGGGGGTCGGCTGGGTGTAGCCCGCAGCCTCGATAGCGCGGACAAGAGCCTCGGAGAGACCGAGGGAAGCAAAGGACATGGGCGATCCTGTTCTCGTGTGGGCTGGGCCCGTTGGGATGTTCTGCCTGGCGCGACGGGCATCGGTGGGATGCGATCGCGTCCGGTCCAGCTGGGCTTTCACTGCACATCCGGGAAACGGGGGCTGGACGCGAGGGGCGTCTGTGCCGATCGGGATGCCTGTTGCGAGGCCGAGCGTCCGGGCGTGAGCCGGGCGGGAAGGCCCGAGTATAACAGAGCTATCGCGCTGTGCTGCTTTCCTGCTGCTCAACGGCGTTGAGAATGTTTCCAATGTCGCCTGTGTAGCGGTTGCTGATCGCTGCATAGGCCGGTTCTTGCTTGAACCGCTGCAGTTCTTCGGCAAAGGCCAGGGCCAGTGCTTCCCGCCCGGGCTTGCGCACCAACCCCAGATACTGGGTCTGGCGGCTGATCACCAACGGTAATTCCTCGACTTGCTGTTGCAGGCCCAGCTGATGGAGCAGGTAATGCCCAACCCTACGGTCGGTGATCGCCAGGTCGATGCGGCCCAGCATCAATTTGCCGAAATTGGCCTCGAGAGTAGGCGCGGGTTCGCGTGCGAAATAGGGGGCGTCGTTGAACGCTGCACCATAGGCGTAGCCGGGCGATGTGCCGACGGTGAGGCCGGCGAGGTCCTCCAGGTGGGCTACGCCATGGCGACGTGCACGCGCCTGGAACAGGACGAATTCGACGTCCGACATAGGCTCGGGGGCGTACACCAGGTAGGGCTGACGCGATTCGGTCTGGAAGATGTCGAGGATGCCATCGGCCAAGCCTTGTTCGACCATGGCCAGGCAGCGTTTCCACGGCAGGAACTGCCACTCCACTTCTACGCCGAGGCGCTTGAAGACCTGGCTGGTGACTTCGTAGTCGATACCGCGCGGTTGGCCGTTGTGCTGATACACATAGGGTGCCCAGTCGTCGGTCACCAGGCGCAGGCGCTCGCCCAGAGCCAACGGGCTCAGGCAGGCGAGCAGCAGGATCCAGAACAGGCGGGCGATGTGTGGCATGGCCGGAGATTACGCGGTCGGCCGGCCCAAGGCCAGTGCCCCTCGAATGTCTCAGCCTTGCGATGTTTGCAGCAGATGCGCCTCGACATCCTTGCGCCGCTCACCCAGCGACAACCGCAACCCTGGGTGGCGCAGGCATTGTCGCAGTCGCTCGGGTTCCATGTGGCCATGGCGGGCATTGAGGTTTTCCAGGGCCTTGTCCCACCAGGCCGGCGCGCAGGCACGGTCGAATTCGTTGGGGTAGGGGTAGCAGCCATACAGTAATTCGCGGGCGAATTGGCGCTCTTGGCTGGGCAACGTCAGGCTCAGTGCCTTGTAACCCAGGCGGTGCAGGGTGGGTGGCCGCGGCAACTGGTCGTTGACCAAACTAACGTCGGCCAACGCTGCCGGGCTCAGTGGGTCGTGGCCGTGCTTGCGCAGCCAGGCCTGAATCTTGGCGCGGAACTGCGCCTTGCGGCTCCAGTAGTGATGGATGACGTCGGTGCACTCGGCCAGTTCCAGCTTGCGATAAGCCGCCACTGCCAAGCAGAACTCCTCGAGGGTGTAGGCTTCGCGCGCCAAGGGGTAGAACTCGTCCATCATGGCGATGGAGCGGTCCAGGGTGTTGCTGTCTTCGGCAGTAAGGCCGATCAGCCCGGAGTTGATCAGTGGCATCTGGCAATCGGCCAGGCCCCGTGAGCCGAGAATGGCCAGCAGGTTTTTGTACAGCAGGCACTTCTGGTCGGCGCCATAGCGCGGGCCGATGGCGTTGCACAGTAGGCGGCCGGGCGCCACGCGCGCGAACAGTTGCAGTGGCGAAGTGCGGAAGAACGTGTCGGTGTCGATCAACACTGCCAGCGGGTGTTGCTGCAGTACCTGGCGCAGCAGTACATGCTTGCTGCGAAAGTGATAACCGTGCGGGGCGTTCCATGCCTGGCGGGTGGCCTCGTCCAGCAGGTGCACGGTGACGGGCAGGCTGGCGTAGGGCTGCGGATTGTCGGTGTAAACCTGGATGCCTATGGCGTCGCTGGCTGCGCTGCCCAGTTGGGCGAGGGCGCTGATGATGCTGAAGCAGGCTTCCTGATGATAGGTGGCTGGGCCGAAAGCCAGGTAGACAAGCTGTGGGCGCGAAGGCTGGGGGTGCTGCATGGCAGGCAAGACCTGTTTAACCCGAAAATGAATAAGGCTTTAGTCTATGACCAAAGCCTTAATCATTTCTTAAGCAGACTTTGCCAAAAGATTTCAGCGTGGCAGCTTCAGGTTGTTCCAGATCGCCAGGCTCGGTTCGGCTTGGTTCAGGGTATAGAAGTGCAGGCCCGGTGCGCCGCCTTGCAGCAGCTGTTCGCACATGCGGGTAATCACTTCTTCGCCGAAGGCCTGGATGCTGGCGGTGTCGTCGGCATAGGCTTCCAGCTGCTTGCGGATCCAACGTGGGATCTCGGCGCCGCAGGCATCGGAGAAGCGGGCCAGCTTGCTGTAGTTGGTAATCGGCATGATGCCCGGTACTACCGGGATGTCCACGCCCAGCTTCTGCGCGCGCTCGACGAAGTAGAAGTAGCTGTCGGCGTTGAAGAAGTACTGGGTGATGGCGCTGTCGGCACCGGCCTTGACCTTGTGCACGAAGTTGGCCAAGTCGGTTTCGAAGTTGCGCGCCTGTGGGTGCATTTCTGGGTAGGCGGCCACTTCCAGGTGGAAGTGATCGGCGGTTTCCTGGCGGATGAACTCGACCAGGTCACTGGCGTAGCGCAATTCGCCACTGGCCATGCCCATACCCGACGGCAGGTCGCCACGCAGGGCGACAATGCGCTTGATGCCGGCAGCCTTGTATTCGGCCAGCAGGGCGCGCAGGTCGTCCTTGGAGTCACCCACGCATGACAGGTGCGGCGCGGCAGGCACCTTCACTTCGTTTTCCAGCTGTAGCACGGTGTTCAGCGTGCGGTCGCGGGTCGAGCCACCGGCACCGTAGGTGCAGGAAAAGAAGTCCGGGTTGTAAGTGGCCAGCTGGCGGGCGACGCCCATCAGCTTTTCGTGACCGGCATCGGTCTTGGTCGGAAAGAACTCGAAACTGTAGCGGCGTTCTTGTGACATCACTCGTTCCTCAAGCAGCCAGCTGCTAGCGGCAAGCTGCAAGTAAAAGCCAGATCGGTGATGGCCGATCTGGCTTGTGCATCGTTCATGAACCTTGAAGCTCGATGCTTCAAGCTTGCCGCTTAGTAGCGGTAGGCGTGTGGCTTGAACGGGCCTTCGACGGTCACGCCGATGTAGTCGGCTTGCTGCTTGGTCAGTTTGGTGACCACGCCGCCGAAGCCGCGGACCATTTCCAGGGCCACTTCTTCGTCGAGCTTCTTCGGCAGCACTTCAACGGTCAGGCGCTCGGCTTTCTTCTCGGCCGACAGGTCGGCGTACTTCTGCTCGAACAGGAAGATCTGTGCCAGTACCTGGTTGGCGAACGAACCGTCCATGATGCGGCTTGGGTGGCCAGTGGCGTTGCCCAGGTTGACCAGGCGGCCTTCGGCCAGCAGGATCAGGTAGTCGTCGTTCTGCGGGTCGAAGCTGCCAGCGCCGGTGCGGTGGATCTTGTGCACCTGCGGCTTGACCTCTTCCCAAGCCCAGTTCTTGCGCATGAAGGCGGTGTCGATCTCGTTGTCGAAGTGGCCGATGTTGCAGACCACGGCACGCTTCTTCAGGGCCTTGAGCATGTTGGCGTCGCAGACGTTGACGTTACCGGTGGTGGTCACGATCAGGTCGATCTTGCCCAGCAGGGCCTTGTCGATGCTGGCTTCGGTGCCGTCGTTGATACCGTCGATGAACGGCGAGACCAGCTCGAAGCCGTCCATGCAGGCCTGCATGGCGCAGATTGGGTCAACTTCGGTGACCTTGACGATCATGCCTTCCTGACGCAGGGACTGGGCCGAACCCTTGCCCACGTCACCGTAGCCGATCACCAGGGCTTGCTTGCCCGACAGCAGGTGGTCGGTACCACGCTTGATGGCGTCGTTCAGGCTGTGACGGCAGCCGTATTTGTTGTCGTTCTTGCTTTTGGTGACCGAGTCGTTGACGTTGATCGCCGGGACTTTCAGCTCGCCCTTGGCCAGCATGTCCAGCAGGCGGTGCACGCCGGTGGTGGTTTCTTCGGTCACGCCGTGAACACGGTCCAGCACCTGTGGGTACTTCTTGTGCAGCAGTTCGGTCAGGTCGCCGCCGTCGTCGAGGATCATGTTGGCGTCCCATGGCTGGCCATCTTTCAGGATGGTTTGCTCCAGGCACCACTCGTACTCTTCTTCGGTTTCACCTTTCCAGGCGAATACCGGGATGCCGGCGGCTGCGATCGATGCGGCGGCCTGGTCTTGAGTCGAGAAGATGTTGCAGGACGACCAGCGCACTTCGGCACCCAGGGCAACCAGGGTTTCGATCAGTACGGCGGTCTGGATGGTCATGTGGATGCAGCCCAGGATCTTCGCACCCTTGAGCGGTTGCTCGGTCAGGTACTTGCGACGCAGGCCCATCAGGGCTGGCATTTCCGATTCGGCAATGATGGTTTCGCGACGGCCCCAGGCGGCCAGGGAGATGTCAGCGACTTTGTAATCGGTAAAACCAGCAGGCATGTTTGCAGCGCTCATGAGAGCCTCCATTCGTAGTGTGCGAATGGGCGCCGTTGTGCGTTAAGCGCCCGCGAGAGCGAGCAACGCCCCATCCGAGCCTGACAGGCCTAGCCTGCTGCAGCGCCCCTCGGACAGGTGGCGGGCATGGCCCCGCTGTGGGCAGCCATGTGAAGCGGCGCAGATTATAGCCGCGAGCGGCACCTTCACCCAAGGTTTTCTGTCGATTAATCGCGACGATAGTCGATGTTCAATGGAGCGATGGCGGCCGCTCTGCCATCATTGCTACACGTTAGCCAAGCAGGTCAGGAGTACAGATGAACTTTCACACCCGCAAATGGGTTAAACCCGAAGACCTCAACCCCAATGGCACCCTGTTCGGTGGCAGCCTGTTGCGCTGGATCGACGAAGAGGCGGCGATCTACGCCATCGTCCAGCTGGGCAACCAGCGCGTGGTGACCAAGTACATGTCGGAAATCAACTTCGTCAGTGCGTCGCGCCAGGGCGACATCATCGAGCTGGGCATTACCGCCACCGAGTTCGGCCGCACCTCGATCACCCTCAAGTGCGAAGTGCGCAACAAGATCACCCGCAAGAGCATCCTGACCGTCGACAAGATGGTGTTCGTAAACCTGGGTGAAGACGGCTTGCCGGCAGCCCATGGGCGCACCGAGATCAAGTACGTGCAGGACCAGTTCCCGGATTCGGCAGTAGAGTGATTTTCTGGGGCCGCAAAGCGGCCCCAAAAACCTCACGGCTGGGCGCTGACCTTGCGCACCACCCGCCCGATGCTCAAACCCTGCACCAGAATCGACGACAACACCACGATGTAGGTGATCGACAGCAGCAGGTCACGCTCCTCGCCCAACGGCAGCGACAGTGCCAGGGCCACCGACACCCCGCCGCGCAGGCCGCCCCAAGTCAGCACCCGTACCGTGCCCTTGGGCACAGGGCGCCAGCGGCGCAGCAGCACGATCGCCGGGGCCACGGTCAGCAACCGCGACAGCAGCACCGCCAGCGCCAGCACGCCGCCGGCCGCCAGGTGCATCCAGTTGAACGGCAGCAGCAACAGCTCCAGGCCGATCAAGGCGAACAGCAAGGCATTGAGCATGTCATCGATCAGCTCCCAGAAACCGTCCATGTAGCGGCGCGTCATGTCATTCATCGCCAGGTTTCGCCCCAGGTTACCGATGATCAGGCCGGCCACCACCATGGCGATCGGTGCCGACACGTGCAGCTCGTAGCACATCGCCGAGCCACCGATAACCAGTGCCAGGGTCAGCATGACCTCCACCTGGTACTGCTCGATGCTCTTGATCATGCGGTACGTGGCATAGCCGATCAGGCCGCCGAATACCACGCCGCCAATGGCCTCGCGGGCGAACAGGATCGCCGTGTCGGTCAGGCTTGGCGTTTCACCCAGCTGGATGATGCCCAGCAACACGGTGAACACCACGACCGCCGTGCCGTCGTTGAACAGCGATTCGCCAACGATGGTGGTTTTCAGCGGTTTGGACGCATTGGCGGTACGCAGCGCGCCCAGTACGGCAATCGGGTCGGTGGGCGAGATCAGCGCACCGAACAGCAGGCAGTAGATCAGCGGTACCTGCCAGCCGAACAGGGCGAATACCCAGTGCGACAGGTAGCCAATGACTACGGTAGCGATCAGCACGCCCAAGGTGGCCAGCAGGCCAATGGGCCAGCGGTAGCTGCGCAGGTCGCTGAGGTTGACGTGCAATGCACCGGCAAACAGCAGGAAGGCCAACATCCAGTGCATCAGCAGGTCGTTGAAATCGATTTGGTTCATCAAGCCTTCGACACGTTCTTCCAGGCCAGGGAAGCCGATCAGGCTAAGGCCCTGCAGCATCAGGGAGAACAGCAGTGCCGTGACCATCACGCCGATGGCGGGTGGCAGGCCGATGAAGCGGTAATTGACGTAGGTAAGGAGGGTGGTGAGGCAGATAAACGCGGCAACTAATTCAAGCATCCCGAATCCTGTAACAGTGGCTTCCAAGTCGTAACCCGAATGGCTCGGGCAGCTCTTTGATGACCTGGCGCGGGGTTCGGGACACAGGGTTTGACCGGAATCTCTGTAATCGTTCCCATGCAGTGGCCCTCTGGAATGCCATATATTCAACCCTTGAACACCGCACAAGGATAAGAAGGCGTGTTGGCAACATCCCTGGTGCTGGTCGCCGCCCTGCTGCATGCGACCTGGAATACCCTGATCAAATTCAGCGGCGAGCGCTTGCTGGTCATCGCCAGCATGGACACGGTGGCGCTTGCGTTCGCGTTGCTGGCCGTGCCTTTCGTCGATGTGCCACCTGCCGAAATCTGGCCCTGGCTGATCGCCTCCGCGTTGGCCGAGCAGCTGTACCGCTATTTGCTGATCCAGGCCTACCGCGTGGGTGACCTGGGGCTGGTCTATCCTCTGATGCGCGGGCTGTCGCCGCTGGTGGTGCTGGGGCTGACCCTGGCCTTTGCCGGGGAATCGCTGAGCCAGCAGCAGATCATCGGTATCCTGCTGATCCCCTGCGGCATGGCGTGCCTGTTGTGGCAGGGCGGCGGCGGTGACCGGCTGCCCTGGTCGATGCTGCCGGTAGTCGCCTTGATTGGCCTGTGCATCGGCTGCTACACCTGGTTCGACGGCCAAGCCGTGCGCCTATGGGGCAAACCGTGGGATTACCTGGTGTGGCTGACCCTGCTCAGCGCCTGGCAGTTCCCGTTGCTGGCCAGCGTGGCGCGGCGAGCACCGTTCGTCCTGTTTTGGCGAACGCAATGGCGTTTGGGTTTGGCGGTTGGGTTTTGCGTATTGTTCAGTTATGCCCTGGTGTTGTGGGCCATGCACCTGGGGTCGGTGGCCGAGGCGGCAGCGTTACGGGAACTGAGCGTGATTCTGGTGGTGCTGCTGGGTATGCGCTACCTCAAAGAACCTTTTGGCGGGCCGAGACTCCTAGCTTGCGGGCTGGTCCTGGCAGGCACGCTGGTGATGAAGCTCTAACCCATTTTCGAACAAGGAGTCTTGAGCATGACCGTTGCCCTGTGGTGCATCCTGATCGCGCTGCTGTTGAACCCGCTTTGTGCCTTGATCGCCAAGGTGAGCAGTGGCCGGTTCGGCCTAAAGGACAATCACGATCCGCGTGCCTTCCTCGATACCTTGTCGGGCCTGCCACGGCGCGCCCATGCTGCGCAGCAGAACGGCTATGAGGCGTTTCCGGCATTTGCAGCGGCGGTGCTGGTGGCGGATATCGTCGGCAATGCCGAGCAGGTGACCCAGGATGTGTTGGGGGTGATGTATATCACCAGCCGCCTGCTATACATCATCTGCTACCTGGCCGACTGGGCGGCCTTGCGCTCGCTGGTGTGGTTTGCCGGATTGGCAATTATCGTGTCGTTCTTCGTGGTTTCCATCTGAAGCCGCGTTGCCTGCTTCGCGGGCAACGCCCGCGAAGAAACCAACGCCGATCAAAGTACTTTAGGTACTTCTGGCAGTGGTTGGCCCTTGGGCCACAACATCCAGATCTGCCCTTGCTGCTTCATGTTCCCGGCCAACTCGCCGGCTTGCGGCCCGGTGCCCCAGAACAGGTCTGCACGCACTTCACCCGTAATCGCCCCACCGGTGTCCTGTGCGCCTACCGGTCGTACCACGGGTGAACCGTCCGGGCGTGTGGTAGACAGCCATAACAGGCTCCCCAGCGGAATCACCTTGCGATCGATGGCCACGCTGTAGCCGGCGGTGAGCGGCACGTTCAGCGAACCGCGCGGGCCTTCATTGCTGTCCGGCCGGGTGCTGAAGAACACGTAGCTGGGGTTGCTGGCCAGCAGTTCCGGTACGCGCTGCGGGTTGGCCTGGGCCCAGGCATGAATGGCACCCATGCTTACTTCCTCTTTCTTCAGCTGGCCCTGTTCCACCAGCCAGCGGCCGATCGGCCGGTAAGGGTGGCCGTTCTGGTCGGCGTAGCCCAGGCGCAGTTGGCGGCCGTCTTCCAGTTGAACCCGGCCGGAGCCCTGGATCTGCAGGAACTGCAGGTCCATTGGATCAGTCAGCCAGGCCAGCACAGGCGCCTTGACGCCATTGCGGTTGATCACTTCGGCTGTGTCGTACGGTTTGAGCACCCGGCCATCGAGCCGACCGCGCAGGCGTTTACCCTTGAGCTCGGGGTACACGCTGGCCAGGTCCACCACGATCATGTCATCCGGGATGCCGTAGACCGCCACATGGTTGCTCGCCGATTGCCTCAGGCTGCCGGGGTAGACCGGCTCGTAGTAACCGGTAATCAGACCGTTGGCATTGTTCTCGGCGGAGCGCAGGCCGTAAACCTGCAAGTTCTGCTCAAGGAAGGTACGCACCTGGGCGGCGCTGGCTGTGGCGTTGCCGGCGGCTTCGCAGGTGGCGGCCCACACCGCGTCACGCTTGAGCTTTTCGCAGCCGCTGCGCCAGGCGTAGAAACCGGCCAGCAAGTCTTCATCGCTGACCGCGGGCAGGTCTTTCCAGTTGGCCGGGGCGTAGGTGGCGATGGCGTGGGGCTCGGGCTTGGCGTTTTCGCCGCCGTTGCAACCGGCCAGCAAAGCCAGCACTGGCAGTGTCCAGGCCAGATGGCGCAGGGCAGATTTCATGTGTGCATTCCTGTCATGGGCGAACATGAAGATTCGCCCCTGTTTTTTATGTGGCTATTGGTCTTTGGCCCTTGGGCAGCGATACTGGCCGCCCATTTGCGTAGGCCGAAGTGAGTGTGATGTTGAAGCGATTGACCGTTGTTGTTCTGGCCGCACTGGCCCTGGGCGGTGCCCTGAGTGGGTGCGATAGGGTCGACCCCAACTCGCCGCTGGGCAAGCGCAAGGTAATTTTCAAGGACATGCTCAAGACCAGCGAAGACCTGGGCGGCATGTTGCGTGGCCGGTTGCCGTTCGACGGGGTGAAATTTGCCGACGGTGCGTTGAAGCTGGACGGCCTTGCGCACCAGCCCTGGCAGCACTTTCCACAGGTACGCGATGGGGGTGACAGCGCCGCCCGTGCCGAAGTATGGGTGCGTCAGGCGCGCTTTCATGACCTGGCCCGTCAGCTGGAGGGTGTTACCGGCGAACTGGTCGAGGTAACCCGCAGCCAGCCGCTGGATGCTGCGCAGTTGAAAGTGCCGATGGACAAGGTCGAAGCGGCTTGCAAGGCGTGCCATACCGAGTTTCGTAATCATTGATGGCCTGCGCTGCCCTCTGTGGAACTGTCTTGAATTCCTGTAGGGCGGCCGCGCTTATCCGTCGGATGCCTCAGCGGTCGAGGTCGTCGACCGCTTCCTGCAGCTCTTTACGCGATTCGGCCAGCTTGTCCTTGCGCTTGTTGATCTTCTCCGCGTCGCCTTTCTTCTCGGCTTTCTTCAGGTCCTTTTCCCGCTGCGCCACTTCGTGACGTGCATCGAGCACCTTCTGCTCACGCTCTTTGCGCAGGCTGGCATCCGTGCAGTTGTCTACGCCGCGCAGCGCTTCTTCCAGCCCCGCGACTTGGTCGCTGTTACCGTGGTCACGGGCAATTTTCAGCTGGTTCTCGATGGCGCTGCGTTTGGCGGCGCAACCGGTCAGGCCAGGGTCCGGCTGGGCCGCTTGCACGGCGCCTGCAGCCAAACCCAGCGATGCGAGCAGGAAAAGAGTCGAAATGCGTTTCATGAAAAGCCTCCTGAACGGGGCGGGGCAGCAAAAGTTGCTGGAAATCCTGCCTTGGTTTTGCCCATTTAGAAACCCTTGGTGAGGTTTTCCGGTTGAATCCCGGGTTTTCCTGCAGGCTTTTTGGTAAAAAATCATTGCTCGATGCGCTCAGGGGGGGGCGAAAACCCTTCAATGCCGGATTCCGCCAACCGTGTGGCAATGGCTTGCACCTCCGCGGCCGCGAAGAAACCCACAAGCTGACGCGAGCGTTTTACGCCGATGTCGGGCACTGTTTGCCATTGACCCGCGCTGCGCGAAGCCATTTCTTGCCAGCCGCCTGTCAGTTGCAAATGCTTGCCAATGGGCGCGCCAAGGCCGCGCAGCCACTGATCGAAGGGGCGTGAGCGGGCTTGGTCGAAACTGCCCAGCAGTTGGGCCGCTGTAAGGCTGCTGATGCCGGGCACCTGCTGCAGGCGTTCGGCATCGAGCTGCAGCCAATCGGTCATCGAAGTTACCAGGCCCGCATCGACCAGCCGACGCCATGTGCCGGGCCCGGTACGTGGGAGGGCCAAGCCCTGTTTGCCGCTGAGCCAGGTGAGCCGGGCGATGAATTGTTCCTCGCAGCCTTCGCTGGGCTGCCAGCAACTGAGGGCATGATGCCGACCGGGTGCAGGCGCGCCCAGTGGTTGGCGTTCGACCGCGCGGTGCACGACGTGCTCAAGGCGAGGGATGGTCAGCCCGGCGAGGCTGATAGCGACCTGGTCACCGGGGCGAATATCCAGGGCTTGCCAACGCGCCAGCGAGCCGAGGCTGACCTGGGTGATGCGCCGGTCATCGAGGGTTACCGGCTGCACATGCGCAATGGGCGTGATCCTGCCAGTGCGGCCAACCCGAAAGCGCACGTCGCGTACTTCGGCCAACGCTTGTACATAGGGGTATTTCCAGGCGGCGATCCAGTACGGCGCCTTGGCCTGCCAGCGCTCGGCAGGCGGCCGGCTGCCCAGGCGCAGGATCACGCCGTCGCTGGCAAAGGGCAGGGGTGAACGGTACCAGTGCTCACGCCAGCGCGCTGCATCCTCCAGCGTGTCGACGGCGATACTGTAATGCTGGCTATCCGGGAAGCCCAGTTGTGCCAGCTGCGCGAGGCGATCGGCCTGTCGCTCGGGGCCATGCGGCCAGCCCCACACGAACAGGCCGATCGTGTTCCCTTGCTCGCGAGTCAGTTGTTTGCGTGCGAGCAGCCCGGCCACGGTACCGCGAGCGTTGGCACTGCCTGCCTTGGCCTGTACGTGTTCGTTCAGGCGCAGGTACAGCTCACCCTGCAAGTGCAGGTCAATCGCCTGAGGCAACTGCCGGGTGACTGCACCGAGCTGGGGAATGTGCCTGCTCCAGTCATGCCCCTGCAGCCCGTCCCCCCGGCTGATCAGCTGTACCAATTGGCCTTGTCGATAAATGAGGGAAGCTGCGACACCGTCGAACTTGGGCTGTACCCATACCCCGGTTTTCCCGGCCATCCAGCGTGCCACGGCCTGGCGGTCCGCCAGCTTGTCGACACCGGTATGCGGCACGGGGTGAGGGAGTGGACCGCGAGCGCTGGTCAAGGGTGACGGGCTGGGCGCGAGGCCAAAGCACTGCTGCAGGTGCACCAGGCGCTGGCGGCTCTGGTCGTAAAGCTCATCAGCCACCAGCGCGATACCCTGGCGATGGTAGTGCTCGTCCCAGCCGGTAAGGGTGGCCTGTAGTTGCGCGGCTTCAGCCTCGGCCTTTTGCGGGGTCCAGTCGGGGCATGAGGCGGCCCAGGCCAGTGGGGTATTTAGCGCAAACAGCATGGCGAACAACAGCAGGTACGGCATGGCCAGCATCCTTGCATGGCAGGTAGGAACCCCCAGACTAGGCAGGTTCTCTGGCGCTTGCTGAAGCACCATTGTCAGCCGATATGTCACAAAAAAGCCCCTGCCGATTGCTCGGCAGGGGCTTTCGCCTGGTGCTGTAGGAAACTTACAGGCCGGCAGCGTCACGCAGCGACTGGGCGCGGTCGGTGCGCTCCCAGGTGAAGGTGGTGAAGGTGTCGTCGCCGACAGTCTTCTGCTGCGGGGTACGGCCGAAGTGACCGTAGGCAGCGGTTTCCTGATACATCGGGTGCAGCAGGTCGAGCATGGTGGTGATGGCGTATGGACGCAGGTCGAAGCACTCGCGCACCAGCTGGATGATCTTGTCGTCGGAAACCTTGCCGGTGCCGAAGGTGTTGATCGAGATGGAGGTCGGCTGGGCCACGCCAATGGCGTACGACACCTGGATCTCGCAGCGCTCGGCCAGGCCAGCGGCAACGATGTTCTTGGCCACGTAGCGGCCGGCGTAGGCGGCGGAGCGGTCGACCTTGGACGGGTCCTTGCCGGAGAACGCGCCACCCCCGTGGCGGGCCATGCCGCCGTAGGAGTCGACGATGATCTTGCGGCCGGTCAGGCCGCAGTCACCCACCGGGCCACCGATGATGAAGTTGCCGGTCGGGTTGATGTGGTACTGGGTGCCTTTGTGCAGCAGTTCGGCCGGCAGGGTGTGCTTGACGATCAGCTCCATCACGGCTTCTTGCAGGTCTTTCTGCGACACTTCCGGGTTATGCTGGGTCGACAGCACCACGGCGTCGATGCCGACTACCTTGCCATTTTCGTAGCGGCAGGTGACCTGCGACTTGGCATCCGGACGCAGCCATGGCAGCAGGCCGGACTTGCGCGCTTCGGCCTGGCGCTCGACCAGACGGTGCGAGAAGCAGATCGGCGCCGGCATCAGCACTTCGGTTTCGTTGCTGGCGTAGCCGAACATCAGGCCCTGGTCACCGGCGCCCTGGTCTTCTGGCTTGGAGCGGTCCACGCCCTGGGCGATGTCTACCGACTGCTTGCCGATGATGTTCATCACGGCGCAGGTGGCACCGTCGAAACCGACGTCGGAGCTGTTGTAGCCGATGTCGATGATGACTTTGCGCACCAGGTCTTCCAGGTCGACCCAGGCCGAAGTGGTGACTTCGCCGGCGATGATGGCGACACCGGTCTTGACCAGCGTTTCGCAGGCTACGCGGGCGTACTTGTCCTGGGCGATGATGGCATCGAGGACAGCGTCCGAAATCTGGTCGGCGATCTTGTCCGGATGCCCTTCGGACACGGACTCGGAGGTGAAAAGGGAGTATTCGCTCATCTCGAAGGTTCCTGAAA
>Ga0207655_1000418_pt1 | contig 58041 bp, 52 predicted proteins | sample KBSM44metaG_FD_184398 | JGI IMG/M metagenome (GOLD analysis project Ga0207655, IMG submission 184398) | Miscanthus rhizosphere microbial communities from Kellogg Biological Station, Michigan, USA - KBS M4-4 metaG (SPAdes) (version 2) | ecosystem: Host-associated > Plants > Roots > Rhizosphere >...
ATGTTCATCTTGTGCCTTTATCGCCGCAAGTTGTGGCCGTGCTTGAACAGATCCACACCCTCACTGGCACATTCGACCTGGTATTTGCCGGTGATGCTAGGGCCTGGAAGCCGATGTCAGAAAACACCGTGAACAAAGCGTTGCGCACCATGGGGTACGACACGAAGACAGATATTTGTGGTCACGGATTCCGCTCAATGGCCTGTAGCGCACTGGTCGAGTCAGGTCTGTGGTCTGAGACGGCTATCGAAAGGCAAATGAGTCATAGAGAGCGCAACAGCGTTAGAGCCGCCTACATTCACAAGGCAGAGTTCATGGAGGAGCGTCGGTTGATCATGAACTGGTGGAGCCGGTACCTTACGGCGAATTTTCAGGAGCATGTCACGCCTCATGAGTTTGCGAATCTGGCCGGCGAGAATGTCACTCGATTGGCGACAAAAAGATCGTTCGCCAATTGATGCCCTCACTTCGGATAATTTCGACGTGACCAAGCGGATCGTGTGTAGTGCCCTGGGCTCAAACTGAGGCGTTAACTTCGAGCGGTGACGATGGATGTTACCGCTACACTTGAGTGCTTCTGATGGGAGTTCGTTGTTTTTCGAGTTGCCGCTGGAGGGCAGGAGTTCTCGCGCCATATGAGGCACCGGAAGACACTCGAAAAATGACGGTCAACATCTGATTTCTACGGGCTAATGATCGCGATACGCTGCCCTTGAGTCGGGTTTTTTATTGCGCAGGAGAACACCATTTGGCAATATCTCGCCCCCACACACTCTTGTCAGCTCTCCATCCCTCTCATTTGGGGGCTGCGTCTTGGGGAGGGTGGGTAACCCGACCTTCGTGTCGGGTTTTTTATTTACAAGCCAACCACAGCCGGCAGAAAAACTTAAATATTTCTCTACCCTCTTAAATGGGGTGCTAGGGGTCGAGTGTTCGAATCACTCCGTCCCGACCATATTTTTCAATGACTTGGCCCAATCTTCACCGGTTGGGCTTTTTCATGTCTGAAAAAATACTCCCACATTTACTCCCACGGATATTCTGGATCTAGGTAGCTTCGTGTGAGCTAGCGATATCTTTGGCACTGCTTCGTGCGAGTTTTGGTGTAAGTAAGAAGATGACCCGCCTCGAAACCCTCACCGACATCCAGCACGCCGCGCGAGTTTTCTACCTGCAGCATCATTCCTTCGCCGGCCAAGGTCACCGGGCAGACATTCGGCACCGCCACCACGGCCTGGCCATTAACCTGTTGCGTATCGAGGAAAACCTCTCGGCTGCCTGGCAGCGCCAGTCCGGCACCTATGTCGAAAACTTATTCTGGCTTGAATGCGCCGAACGATACGAACGCGCCCATACCTTCCACTACATGGACCCGCCTTACAGGCAGACTGCCGGTTAGGGGGGACTTTTAGTTTGAGAACGACGAGCGGATGACCAACGAAGATCGCTGGCGAATACGCCAGGAAAAAGCGGCACCCATCCTCAGCGCACTGCATACTTGGATGTTGGCCCTGCGCGATCTTGTTCCCGAGGGGTCGGCTATCGCCAAAGCTCTGGATTACAGCCTCAAGCGCTGGGCTGCACTGACTCGCTATGCCGAGGATGGCGCTGTGCCCATAGATAACAACGCAGTCGAAAACCAGATCCGGCCGTGGGCGACGTTCGAACTGGTTGTTCGCTGGCTCGTTACGCAGCGGCAAACGTGCGGCAGTGAACATGAGTTTGATCCAGACGGCGCGCATGAATGGGCATGATCCTTATGCCTACCTCAAAGATGTGCTGACGCGGCTGCCGACGGAACGGGGGAGTGAGCCAGTTGCTGCCGCATCGGCGGATGCTTGCCTGAGTCACGCAAGGTGACTTGGCAGGACGCTTGCGGCCCTCCCGATCGAGTCAGGAATGTGGCTGTATTGGAAGGCTTCTGGCACACAAAAAAACCGCTCTATAATGCCCCCCCCCAGAGTGTGCGCCTGTTATGCATAACGGTGTACTGTGGCTGCTGGCTTGTTGCAGAGGTAAGTTCATGTATCAGGTGCTTGGTATTCAAAAATGTCTCGGTTACTTCGCCCTATTGTGCTTCATCGTTTTCGGGGTGCTGAGCTTCTGGCGCCTGCCTGAGGTGTTCAGTGACTTTTCAGCTTTTTGGTCTGTAGCCAAAGTAGCGGTAGGTGTTGCAACGGTTGTCCTGCTTGGCGTGGGTCAGACACCTATGTTCCCCTGGATCTGCAAGCTGCCCTTGGTCCGGAAGTTTTTCCCTCCCATTGATGGAGACTGGCTCGTAACCATCCGGTCGAACTGGAATGTGGTCAGGCAGTTAACGGGGCAACCGGCTGGCGATGCGCTTTTCGACAAGCAAGGCAAGGTCACCATCACATCCCGCCTGTTCAGCGTGCGGATGAAGTTTCAGTCTGATGATAAGTACTCAAAGTCGAGCACTACGATCGTGGGCGTACGGCGCGATCCAGAGCACGGAACCATTGAACTCAACTACTCATACCTTAACGTCACCCGGAATCCGGAGGTAACGGATAGCGGCTGCCATCACGGTTCGGCGCGAGTGGAGGTTCATGACGAGAATAAGGGGGTAACTCTTGATGGGGAGTACTGGACGAATCGGAACTGGAACAAGGGCTTGAATACAGCGGGTATGATTTTCTTTGAGCGACTAAAGTGAGTTAGTCGCTGCCTTGGCGCCTTCGCCAGGCCAGCTTGGTTGGGCCGATCATAAAATTTGGTTACCCCTCTCTTTCTGGCTCCTATTCGAAGCACTTTTCGAGGGGGAGGCGCTCGGCTGGAGCTCCCTCCTTAACAGGGGCGGATTCCAGTAGCGAACTGTGGGGTTGCCGGGAGCATTCGGTTATCGGCACTTCGCCTGAAGCCGTCGTAATCAAGGTGCTGCTCCCAGCGCATTGCTCTCAGGGTCTCAACCACAACCTAGTACAGCCAACGTGTAGCGATTACACAATATGTGGTGTTTTTTTCCTATGTTGCCCCATGTATTGCACAAGATGTAGGTGTCTGGCAGTATTGGATCCAGCTTGTGTCCGCTTCGCTACAGTTGCGCGCTATTTGGCTACGAATCCATTGCCGGTTTGTGGCAGCACGGAAGAGGTTGGTTCTTGGGAAAGGGTTCCCATCGCGAGGGTTAGCATGAAGACAGGCACGGTGCTCACTAGCCATCGACTGGAGATATTTCATGCCCAACCTGAGCCCCTTGCTGTACACCACAAAAGACCGTCCCGATGGCGACGGAACCGTCGCCGATCACCCGACATTTCTGAAGTCCCTGGATCTCACGACCGACGAGAAGCAGAAGATCGATGCGGCGCGGAAGGACATTCGCCAAGCACTACGTGATGGCCTACCCCAAGCCTTGCGGGACCAAGGTTACGAAGGTGAGACGTGTGAGCCGAAGTTTTACATCCAAGGCTCCTGGGCGTACAAGACGCTGAATCGCCCGTGCCAGACTCCGCCGCAACAGTCTGACGTTGACGACGGGGTGTACCTACCGCTGAGCATCATGAAGGAGGAGGAAAAGCCCCACCTGGCGATTGATGACTTCTTTGATGCGGTGCGCGAGGTGCTGAAGCCGTTGTGCGACGTCAACGGTTGGTCGCTGGAGCGCAAACCCAACTGCATGCGGGTCGTGATCTCGACTTACGCACATATCGACCTGCCGCTCTATGCGATCCCTGATGTGCAGTACATGCTCTTGAAGGCGGGTATGGAAGCGCGTGGCGTTCCAGTCATGGATGGTATCAATGCCACTGCCGCCACCCAGAGCTGGAAGAAGCTCCCGTCCGACAAGATCTTGCTCGCGTGCGATCGTGGCTGGATCAAGTCCGACCCTCTGGCGATGAAGGAGTGGTTCGAGTTGGAGGTGCAGGACAAGGGTGAACAGTTGCGCCGGGTGATCCGCTACATTAAGGGATTCCGTGATCAGCACTGGGATGATAAAGGGCCTAGCTCAATTCTGCTGATGGCGGCCGCCTGCCCACTCTTCGAACTCGAGAGCAAGCGCGATGACCAGGCACTGCTCAACGTAGTGAGGGGCATCCCAAAGGCCCTGCGAGATGGCGTTCTAAGCCCGATTGATTCCAAGGTTTACCTCACGGCCGCGATGTCCGAGGATGAGCTTCAAGCGGCGGCGGAGAAGTTTGAAACGTTCGAGAAGTACCTCGATGCTGCGATCAACGCGAACTCTGAGGCAAAGGTGTCAGCTTGTCGCTGGATGCGGGAGATGTTGGGTGATCGTTTCCCGAACCGGCCGGATCTGATTGATGACAAGCCTGTGGCAGCGCTGCCAGCGGCGATGGCGGCTGTTGATCCGGAGCCCGGCGAACTGGAAATGCTGAAACGTTCGAAGTCGGGTTGATGGTCAATGGTGATCCCTCAGCTGCTGCAATCAATTAAGCCCCTGGGATTCCGTCGTAAGAAATCCCAGGACGTTTCGGGCTACCTGGCAGTGGAAGGCGCGCTAGAGACGCGCTTTGGTTTGGTGCCGTGCGACGTATTCATTGACCGCGAGCTTCGTTCGTTCCCGACGATCATTCTCCAGCAACCGTTGTCGGAGCTTCTGCTTCCTTTTGCGCCGCATGTTGGGCCGGATGGTTTTCTTTGCTATGTAGCGGAGGGGACACTCGTGTTTGACATGTACAGACCTATCAGCCAAACGATCGCTGCCCTGAAGCGGGCGGAGGTCGTTCTAGATCAGATCATGGCCAAAGAGCGGGTGGATGATCTGGAGGAGGAGTTCTTCGCGTTCTGGCGTGGTGACTACTGCTACACCGACATCGAGAGGCCTGAATCTGGCGAAGTCGCGGCGCTGAGTCTGGGTAAAGGGCAGGGGCTCGTTTTCACCGATGATCTGGCACGCGCAGAATCAAAGTTTGCTTACCGAGCAGGTCGCGTCGAGGCGCTCCTTGGAGTCACGGCAAAAATCACGACGAAGGTTCCTCCTCGTCCTTTGATTGGTGCCTGGCCGCCAAAGACTGTCGGTGAACTTCTAGACTGGCAATCGAAACTGGATCCTCCATGTCGCCGGAAGATCCTGGCCCGAATCATCAAGGCCTACCGTGCTGACAAGCAAGCCATTGTCGTAGTTATTGACGCACCTACGATCCAGTATGGGTTTCTCGTGACAGATCTTCAGAAATACAAACGCACATCCAAGGCGGATCAGGGTACTCCTATCTTCGAAGCGCCTATTGAGTTGATGCAGATGGTCAGGATGGACGATCGATATATTGTAGGGCGCAACATTCCCGGGCAGAAAACGCTCGCAGGCAAGAAGATTGCGTTGGTTGGCTGCGGAACCATTGGCGGCTACCTTGCGGACTTGCTGGTTAAGGCGGGTGCCGGCACGGGCGGTGGTGAGTTGCAACTGATCGACAATCAGAAGCTTGCTCCTGGGAATATCGGACGTCACCGACTCGGCGCCAATCGGTTAGAACTGAACAAGGCGCAAGGGTTAGTCACAGAATTGAAAATCGGGATGCCCTCAGCAAACGTTAGGGCCCTCCCGGAGGACGCCTTTTCGGTCAACCTTGCAGGGTTCGACCTGATCATCGATGCGACCGGTGAGCAGGGTCTCGGGAACTGGCTGGCTGGTCAACAAGCGAATGGTAGTCTGCCGAATGGCGGATGGCAGACTCCGCTCCTTCATGTCTGGATTGAAGGTTCTGGTGAGGCAGTGCGGGCGCTTCTCAAGCAGCATCGGTCTGAGGGCTGTTACCGCTGCTTATGCGATTACGAAGCCGAGCAGCGGTTCCTTTCAGTAGCCGGAGGTGTGCGTCCGATCCTCGCTGGAGGAGGCTGTGAGGGACAGTACGTGGCGTACCCTGCATCGGTGTCTGTTCAGGCAGCAGCGTTAGGCCTGGATGCTGCTTTGGCTTGGGTAGGGGCCACGTTGTGGGCTCCCTTATCCACTCGCGTCATCAGCCGGGCGCATGATCCTGCCACGGGGGATGTCACGATCCTTCCACGACCAAGGTGCCCCGCATGCGGTTCATAAACGCCTGGAAAGATCCAGCCAGTGAACGGCTTGTGTATTTCGCTCCACAGGTGATCGAAGTCTTCGAGCGGTACATTCAAGGCGAGAACGACGCAGAGGCGGGCGGCATTCTGCTTGGTCATGTTCGTGGTATCCACCTGGAGATCCTAGAGGCCACGGTACCCACGCCAAAGGATCGTCGACTGAAGTACTTTTTCGAGCGCTTGCTCGATGGCCATCAAGGCATCGCCGAACGCCGGTGGCGAGATAGCAACGGGCTGGTCAGGTATGTCGGGGAGTGGCACACGCACCCTGAAGATCATCCGACGCCATCTGGCCTGGATATCAGCGAGTGGCAGAAGCTTGCGGCCTCTCGGCGAGATGGGAGGCCTATGTTGGCAGCGATTGTTGGGCGGCAGGACTTGCGCGTGGAGTACATGCTGTCGGATGGAGCGAGGCACTGCTTGTACCCCTTCAGCGGGCAGTAGCTGTGTACCTGAACGCGATATCGATATGCCATCAACAGGAACAGGGTCTGATTTCGAAAATGCGTTGCCAAAATTTCTTTATTGGCGCCATGGGGGAGTTCGATATGGGCCAGGAGAGATAGAGAATATCAACGCTGTTTGACGAATCTGAAATCCCCAAGCCTGAATCAAAATCACCAGCTTTTTTCCAGAGTCCCACACAAAAGGCAGCCACGGATTCATCGTCCGTGGCCGACACTATAAGACAAGTATTAGGCCACCCGTTTTGAGTATTCTCCCATCCACTCAGCAAGCGACTTCATGTCTATTTCGAGGTCTGCAAGCTCAGGTGGAACAGCGGGCAGATCATCTGCCTGGGAGTGCTCGTAAACTGAATATCGAGTCATCAGGTCGTCGATCAGATCGCAATCCTCCTGGGTGATATTGCTCAGCTGTCTGAGGAGCCCTTTAGTCATCACTTCTCTTCTGAATCGCAGTACGACGCTGTTCAGCAATACCACCTCTACCGCGCGTTCTACGATAATTCGGAAGTCGCTGCAGACACTCTTGACCATGAGGTCATAGCTTTCGGCGTCGCCTTCGGCTTGGTGCTTTTTGAGCTTAATCAGAGACTCGTTTAAGAGCTTGTTAATGGCCGTTTTGGGTTTCGAGTCTCTGGCACTTTGTCCTGTCAAGATTCCAGATATCTTTTCGAGACGTCGAAGGGTTTGAACCTCATGGACAATATTCGGAAGATCCGGATGCTCTGCCACTTTCTTCACGGCGGCGTCCAGAAGTGTGACCAGCGACAACCTGTGCGTGAAGATTATGACCTGGCGTGTTTGCGCAAGGTTGACGAGGCGTGCGACAACTCGCTCTTCAAAATCCTGATCGAGTGATGAGATCGGGTCATCGAAGATAAAAGGGGCTACCTGGTTCGAACCGGTTATGTCCGCAAAGAAAGCTGCGAGCGCAACTATACGGGTCTCACCTTCACTTAGAATTTGCTCTGGCGGACGACTTCCTTTCGCACCTATCAGCGTCAATCCAAAAGTAGTCCGTCCTTTGCCCATGGTCTTGCTTTGGGGAGCTACAGGTAGCCGCGAACCACCTAATAATTTGAGTTCCGCAGCGAAACGGGTTTGATAACCAGCGTCCAGTTCGGATTTTGCCAGCTCGTTGTTCTTCGTTGTGAGCGTGTTTGTGGCTGCAAGCTTTGTTGCTTTCCCATACTGGTCAACGTCTATCAACCGATCCCGCTCCGCCAGAACTGATTGCTTGTTCTGAGCCAGCCACTGAATTCCCTTCAACTTGCGTACTCGCACCTCCATTTGCTGTCTTTTGCCATCTTGCAGCAATTCGTTAAGCGATTTTTCTTCCGTACCAAGCGTTTGTGACTGATCAGTTAGAGCCTGATTCACGGGTGACCAATTAAATGCTGCAACCATTTCGATTTGATCCGCCGTATCCAGGTCGGCGCGTCTTTTGATTAATGCCGCGTGTAGATCAATGGCGTGCTGCCGGTCTATTTTGAGCAGCGACATATGAGCTAGCCAGTCCTGCTCTGTCGGTGACTGGGGGAGTGTGCGAAGCAGTCCTTTTAGTATGTCTTCTGCATCCTTGGCCGCACGCTCCAGCCCCTCGGTGACAAATTTTTCGAAATGTCGTAACCGATCAGCTGAGTCGTCTTTGAGTTCCTGTTGGCAGAGCACGCATCTCGACTCGTCGCCAACTACAGGAAATGCGTGTCCTGGATAGGCATGGCTTTGGGAAAAAAGCCGAGCCTGCGTCCACAGTTGCTGCCATAAGGGTTCGCCGACGCCCTCGAGAGGGGCTTCTGCGAATAGCAGTTGAGCTGACTTTTGGGCAGCCTGACGTTTGAGTTTAGCCTCGGATTGGGCATTAACGATGACTTGAGCGGCGCCATCGGAAAGCTTTTCCTTGAGCGAATTCATCGCCGATTGCACGTTAGCCAGGCCCAGCTTTTCTTTAGTGATCTCGCCCAGTCGTCCAACGACGTCTTTTTGAGCTAAAGCTCCTTCGAGACCGATTCGTTCTGCATCATTTTCTTCTGTGTATAGACATGCTTTGTCGATGGTTGCTGTGATTGTTGCCGGCTTCAGCGCAGCAAGCCATTTGCTTTCTTCGGTAATTCCCAACTCCAATGGAAATTGAGGTAACGAACTCACTAAGGCATTCTTCGCAGCTCCTAGATGCTGGCTAACCCTGTCTGATATTGCAATCAATGCCGCAACAAACTTCATCTGGCTAGGTTCGTAGCTTGCCTCGTTTTTGCCCATGTACTGTGTGGCTGTTCTTGAGTCGAAGATCTGAGCGTGGCGAAGCTTTGGATGAGCGCCTTCGGCAAGTGTCCATTCGATTTTTCCAGCCTGGCCCCCAATAGACAGCTGGAATTGAGCTCGGCAAGGTACCGGCTCTTCGACGAACACGTTGGGGTGAATTTCGTCTTTCGATCTGGAGCCGCAAGCTTGTTTTAGAAGTCGTGCGTAGCCGCTCTTGCCTGAGCCATTCTGCCCATAGAACACTGTGATGTTTCCGGCGCCGAATGAAAGCGCCGCTCCTGCTTTGACGGCATTTAATCCATACACCTCTGTGATGCCATCGATTCGGATGGCCGGACGGTTCGCAGCGAGGGCTAAAGAGCCAGGCGTCACAACGCCAAACCCTGGGTCGTCAGCCTTTTTCGATTCGATCATACAAAGCCTTGCGAGCTCCACAATCTCGGGATCCGTAGGAGGCCTTTTGGTTTCGATTAGATTCTTGGCTGCTGTTTGCAACCATCGGTTTCGCTCACCGAGCCAAACTTCAAATTCGTCGATAACAGGTGCACCTTGGCCACCTAAATCCTGAACGGCAGACATTGAAATCTCTCCTTGAAATCTTACGGAGCGGCAAGCATAGCTTGATAATGGCAATTTGCCTTTTTAGCGGGAGCGGCATGCCTGTGGTTATGTGATTGTCCTGCGCTATGCGGAAGACAGCGCGGTGGTTTTAAGAACGCAATGGCAGGCTCAGCAGTTTCGAGTGCAGTCGCAGGAGTGCTTGGCAAATACATGAGTCGATTCCATCTATCGCCAATTGAAGCGTCTGCTTACCTATCTACGGTCGGCTTTTGGCAGGTAGGTGCCTGCCGTCAAGCGCAGCTATCACCCCAAAGTAGTTGTTCGGAGCCTTCAAAAGGTCAAGGTCGGCTTTCCACAGCGTCGTCGAACCGCTTGGTGGCCTCTCAATCTCCGCCATATGGGCCACTTCGAAAATTTAATTTGTTTCGATTTTAAGAAAAGGATTGTCGGGTGGGGGCAATTCCAAAAATAGCTTTGGCACCTCAATCAGATACCCCTTCAAGGTGGTTTTCCTCCTCGGGCCTTGCACTTGGCATACCCAGATGTTCTGCCCGTTGTCTCGCCTTTTGTGAACCTTCAGCTTCTCAAACTGCTTCTGCACCCAACGCCATTCTTCAATCTCTTGAGTGGCACCCTGTGAGATATCAGGAAACTCCTGAACGTAGCGTTGGAAGAGGCCAGGTGTGACCAGAAATACGCTGCCACCCACCGTATGGATTTTAGCCTTGCTGTCGTTGATGATCAGCTTGTGGCTGAGAATGCCTTCCTTGACCCAATTCAGGAATGCCTGGCCTGGGTTATCCGATTGACGCGTTGAAGTTTCGACAGCACTTCCTGACAGTGCGTCATTGGCCTCGGGCTCTTCCAACTCGAACATGTCCAGCAGCGTGCCGAGGTAATCGGCGTCCTCTAGCGCCATGGGATCCGGCTGCTGTTGGCTTTGACCTGACCTCGTACTAACTGTCTCGGGCGCTGGTGTTGGTACCGGGGTGTCAGTTGAGTATTCATGAGCCGCAATGCTCACCGTTCCGCTGAAAGCATCAGGCCGGTCTTCGTTCCCCCAAATCAATGCCGGTTGAATGCGCAGAAAGGTGAAGGTCTGCTGCCAGTTTCCCTGCGCCACGAGCGCAGTCCAGATAGCTTTGCCTTCTGACGTCGACTCGACCAGACCATACGACTGCAGTTCGTCGAACACGGCAATGTTGGACGTGGGGATGCCCTCAATCGACTGCGACAGCAGATAGGCCCGCAGTTTGTCCGTGACCGTCTTGCTGACCAGCCAGAGTGCGTCCTGGGTCAGCCATCCCGCGGCACCCGGCTGGTTGAGTTTCAGTTCGTGCTGAACCAGATGACGCAGTCCGCTGATCAAGTGATGTTGCAGCGAATGAATCGGCGCTTGCAGCGCCTTGCTCGGGTTACCGCCAATGTTCTGCGCGGTGGAGACGCGGTCGGCCTGCATCACCAACTCACCGAGCACCCCGGCGCGTTCGTATTGGCCGGCCAAGACATACAGCAGGCTGGCCCACAGTGGCGGAAATCCACTGAGCCAGTCCAAGATAGGTCGGTCAAGAATCTGGGCGTAGAGCAAGCCTGCGGCGGCGCCGTGCAGATGATAGTCCCGGCCTTTGAGGTAGCGAAAACGGTAGGACTGATCCAGGGGACCGTGCCAAGGGTGCCAAAGACGGCCATCCTGACGCTCGACTTGCAGGTCCACGGCGATCTTGCCGATGTCATGGAGCAGGGCGCCATAAGCAATACCCGCCGACCAGGCATCGGTCTGGGCGGCTTGGTCTTCGGGCGCGGCGCCGGTGGGCAGCAGATACGACTGACGCAGTTTCAAACTGCAAGCGACCAGCTCCAGGCCATGGTCGAGCATGCCGCCGAGATACGCATGGTGGTGCGTCTCGCTGGCCGGGAGTTGCTGGACCTGTTCGGCGTAGCGATGGATCGGATTTAAGTAGAGCTGGGTGAATTGGACGTGGGAGAGGGCGGTGTATTGCCAGATGCGATCGAGCAACTGACGGCGGTGCTCCACTGCTAAGAGGGTATGGGCTGACTCGATGGGCAGGTAACCTTCGGCGACGTTGACGGTCGGTGGCGGAGAAGGCTTTTGCCTTTTGTTGCGAAACAGACTGAGCATCTTGACCTCAGGGAAGTGGTTGGGTCAGTGGCTTTTTAGCCTTTTCGGATAGAGCTCTTACCCTTGAGTCCCCATTGCCTTCCAACCCTTACCCGTCCTTTTGGCTCGTGTCCCTTTGTGCGGCAATCGGAATATGGATACGGCTACACATCGTTTTGTTGAGGGCTGGTATGGAAAAGAAAAGAGTCGGTACACTGCGGGGAAAATTTTCTGGGTCTTGTCATGAACCTCACTGACGCCACGCTCGTGCTGCTGCTTGCGGCACGTATCCATGGGACCGACGAAGCCGTCAGGGCCTCAGCGAAGAGCGTGGTCAAGAAGTTGCCACGCAGTAAACGCGATCTGATCTACAAAGTGATCGACAGCCGTAGTCCGCTCGAGCTGGTGGATTTTCTGGCGCAGAACCTGGATGCGGACTGACACACCGCGGGTGTGTGCCCCTCTTTTGTTCTGTGCGTCAGAGCCCCACGGCATGGGGCTTTTTTGGGGCGCAGAAAAAAGGGCTCAACTCGCGTTGGGCCCTGTGAAGCGATTGCAGCGGTGATGTAGCGGTGAGGTAACGATTAAGTTCCATCGTTCATGCATAGCGAATCAACTAGGACCGCTTGCTTCAGTTGCTGCTCCAGGTTGAGCACATACTCCGAGGCGCTTCGGGCGTGACCACTGGCGCGGAAGATCGCACGCTTGTCAGTCTTGAGTAGGCGGAGCCAGGAGTCGATGTAACCCTCGTGCCGCAGCTCTCCCTGTATACCGGTGTAGGCACATAAGAACGCAGCGCCCATTTCGGCGATCAACTCCTCAAACGCGTAGCTTGGCGAGCCGAACGAACAGGGTGACGTCACGCCTTCGCGCTGCAACCGAGAGTGATGCCCGGTCCAGTGTGTCAGCTCGTGAAGTGCGGTGGCGTAGTACCCACCTTCATCGTGAAATTGCGCTTTTGTCGGCAGTTGGATGAGATCCCTGATCGGGTGGTAAAAGGCTTCGTCGGCAGATCGATGAACGATGTGTGCGCCTGAACTTAACAGCAGATTTTCCGCAGCACTGTTGGCCAGGAAGGGATCGGTCGGGTCCGTATCGAGCAAGGTTTCGTTGAACGTTTCGAGCCCCTCCGTTTGCTCGATGTTGAACAGAAAATGCGTCCTGAGAATGCCAAAGTGAGCGACCTTGGGTTGACCGTTCTCATCGAGGACCGGTTGGCCTGACTCGGTCTGTTCCTCGCGCTCCATCGGCTTGTAGAGCACCGCCAGGGTGCTGTGCTCACCCTTACGGATGTGCCCACCGGCCTTTCTGGCTTGGTTGAAGGTCAGCCAACGATCTTGAGTGAACCCCTGCAATCGGGCCTCGGCCCAGAGCAACGGTAAGTTGATCCCCGAATAGGGACGACGTGTGATGGCGTTGATGGGGTAGGGGTGATGATGACCGACGTCAGCTGAGCCACTTGAGGACCAGGGTTTGATCCAGGGGGCAACGCCTTGGTCTAACGCGGTAACGATCTTGTCTGTCACGTCTTGGTAGATATCGCGCATGGCATGTTCCTCGAGAGAAAACGGAGGAACGCCTTGCCCGTCGGGGAGGGTTCCCCGGTGGGTGATGGGCTGGATTGATGCAGGTCTTGCATGCCGTCCGAATGTGGAGGTCGGCGGCGCCAATTGCGCTTAGCGCTGGTGTTCTCCTGCAAGCGCTATCAGTAAGGCGCCAGGCTGACCCGGTTCTTGGAGTAGGCTGAGACTCAATTGCAGCAACGGGTCGTGGTCGAAGTGATCGGTTGGTTCAATGTGGACTACCTCGAACAGCACATAGGGCTTTTGTGGATAGGCCAGGTGGGCTTCGAAGGCTGCGCGCAATACGTGGCTCAACCGATCGATCTGCAGCTTCCCAGCGTGATCGGAACGCTCGAGCTGTACTGCGCGTTGCCATGCGCCAGGTGTGAACACGATGGGCAACCGAAGGGTGTTCAGTGTTTCCGGTGTAAGTGAGTCGGGCATGGTATGTCTCCGTTGAAAACGCGAAGAAACCTGTCCCGTGCGGGAAAAAATTTCCCCGCAGTGGGTTGAAGAAAATCAAGAGGGTTTTCCTGACGAGCAGAGCTCGAAAGGCGCTCAGGAGAGCAGTAGGCGTTCATCACCGTAGAAACGGTCACCGTGCGAGCTACCGAACGCTAATCGCACTTGGGGAGAGCCATCATCGAAGTGACGTAGCCTTGAAGGTTCTGGCTACCTGGGAAAGTGCTGTCGATAACAGCGATCCGTACCTTGTATTTAACCGGACGATTTGTATGGGTCAATGACTGTAGAGACGCTGTTTCACGGAGCTTGTCTTCTGTCTTCCAGTGAAGATTTTTCGGCTGGGGCAAACTGATAAACGGTCAGGCACGGGCCGATTTCAGTAGTACGCTATTACTCTTGTCTCAACCATGAAAACGCTCAGAAGAGGGCGAGACCATGCCGATTCAGCAACCTGTTCAGAGTTCACGTGCCCACCGCTGGGCGTACGTCTGTGGTATGTCGGTGAAGCGTGGTTACCGTAGGTTGAAAACGTTTGAATCCCGCGTGGTTGAGCGTGCGGAGACGGTAGGTATGCCCGCAGGTAAATTTCTTGTTCGCGGGAGTTTTCTGACTGCCAAGTTGGCTCTGCTCGGAGCATTTATTTTTGTTAGCTTCTGGTTGTTTGTGCTGATGTGCACAATCGTCGTATTAGCAGCTATCCCAATTCAAGATTCAGACACTCCAGGTATTGACGATCTCGATGATCCAATGCATAGAACGTCTTGGCCTGAGCGGTACGATAAATGGGGTTCTCTGAAGTAGCCTCTTGGTTATTTTGAGCTCGATTTACCCGAAACAATTCTTGCACCGCTCATCAACTGAGAGGTTCCGTTAGAGCTCGCTGTCTGTGCTGCGTGGGTTCCCCTGCTGAGCATTCCTTCTACGCCTGAACCTACGCTATATCCGGCCCAACTCATGGTGGCTAGAAAAACCATCGGCAGCACGATGAACATCGCACCCATCACATACTCAATTACCTGCGCCGTAACTGTCCCCTCCATGAAGCCGGATGTGGGCAGCGATAACAGCACTTGATTGGACGCCGAAACTTGGTTGTACAAGGTGTCGAGCATGCTGGAGTCGACCCAGCGCGCCAGTTCCCACCAGAAGGTCAGCATGTGTAAGGTGAACAGCGCGAACGTCACTGTCATGACGGTCTTCAACTGATAGGTACTGACCAGCAGGATCAACGGCAAGCTGATGATGACGCCCATGATGAGGAAGGCCTGCACCATTGGCAGTGCGGCGCGTAGTGCATTCATTGCCGGGAAGTTGCTGAAGGAGCCCAGTGCTAACCCGGTATTGGTGGCCAGATTATTGAGCCCCTGATTGATCGAGCCACCACGAGCGCTGGAACCATAGTCCTGGTACACCTGTCCGGGCGACATGGACATCGATTGCTGGCGCGGGCTGACCAACTCACGGAGGGTGGCATCCTCTATCTCGTTGCCCGAACGGCCAGTCAACCAACCTTTCAACTGAGTCAGCAGCGAAGGATCGACCTGCTCGATCAAGCGCCCGCGCAAGCCGACACCGCTGTCGCTCCACCACTGCTTGCAGGTGGGGTAGCCCGCGCCATTCTCTAACCGAGGCAAGGAGACATCGCGGTTTTCATCATAGGGCCAGTTGACGCGCGGCGTGCGTGAACGATCCGTATCGTAGTAGCCGGGCGTATCGAGAAAAAAGTTTGAGCCGATCCAGGACGCGTCGTGACTTTGTGCCTTGTCCAACTGCGGACGGTTGGTGAACAGCCGAGAGCGGGAATAGCCATAGCAGTCGCGGGTGAAGTCGGCGACTTCCTGCAGCAGTACCTGGCTGTCGATGCGCGAACTGTCGATCTCCATGCGCATCTGCCGGATATCCGGTGCGCAGGGGATAGAGGCAGTGGCTGACGCAGTCACGCCTTTGCTCAAGGCATGCACCAGAAACCACCAGATCGGCACATTGGCGGAGCGTTCGCCGATAGTATTGAAGGTCGTCCCCCAGGCGGTTTCCGTCGGTTTGGCCACACTCACGCCGCAGCGCTGACTCGCCGCATCATCGAACGCCATCGATGCGAGGCTCAACGGAAAGACCGGCGCGCAACCGAACAACACGACTATGTAGGCCAGCCACAACCGGTTCTCGATCCGCGGCACCGAGAGCAGTCCCTTGTTGCCTTCATCCGCACCTTGCTGACGGGCAGACAACCATTCCTGCAAGATGATTGCACCAAAGGGCGCGGCGAATAGCCCGGTGTCGGACAGGACACTCCAGAGGCCGTTGTTGATGATCCAGGCCAGGAGAGAGAGGTAAAACTCCAAGTAACTGTTGGTGCTCATGAGCATGGTGGTGACCTCACAGTCGGGTGAGTTCGACGCAGGTAAAGAGCACGAGCCCTAATGCTCCGATGCGCTTCACGCGCAGTCGATCCTGTGGTCGATGTCGGTAGCGCTGGAACAGATCGACCCAGAGCGCAAAGAGGGCGCAGTAGAGCAGGGCGCGCCACCACCGCAGATAAGTCCGTGCGGATTCGAATGCCTGCTGCCAGACTTCGAAACTACCCGGCGCAGCGCGGCCGATCCAGGCGACCAGCGCGGCGCTCAGGATCATCACCGTGGCAATCCCCAGACTCGAAAGCAAAGTGAATAGCGGTGAGCGTTTCATGGCTCACTTGCGCCTGGCGTCAGCATCATTGAGTCGACCGGGCTCGGGGTCGCCTTGCTCGACGGTACGCGAAGCATCGGCACCACCGGCATGCCGATCGAGCACCAGGCTGGCGGTATTGGTGGTCAGCATCTGTCGTATCTGCAGCTCGGTTTGCAGCAGGCGAATTTCGCGCTCCAGGGTGTCGATGTTTTTCGTCAAGGCGGTCTGGGCTGGTTCAGCGGAGGCGATGTTCGGTTCGTGACTGCCCGCCAGCAGCGTGCGCAGCAGTAGCAATGCCTTGTTGAGTACGCTGGACAAGGCTGTCTCGCTGGCCAGGCGTCGCGCGAGCAGATCCTGGTCGGGATCGTCGCGCAGGGCTTCAACCACACCACGGGTCACCGGCAGCATCGGGCTGGAGGCTTTAGTCAGGTTGTCAGGGGTAGGCGGCAGAGAGCCGGACAGCAACCCTTGCAGGGCCTTGAGGCGTTCGCTGTAGGCCTCCTGGATCAGAGGCGTCAATCCGCTGCCAGCGGTAGTACGCAGGGTTTCGCAGCTGTCGCAGGTCGCGACTTCGCTCTCGCCCAACACGCGAACGGCCCATTCGGATTCCTCCTGAGGCGAAGCCCAGGTCTGGCAAATAGCCCCACCCAGGCAATCGCTATTACTGATCGATGCATTGTCACCCACCGTTCGGTTATGCAGCAGGTTATAGCCCGCGCGTACCACGTCGGAAGTCACACGAATGGGCGTCTGCCCGTTACCTCCGGCCTTTGAGCCGCCGACCCAGGACACCCCGTTGTTGCCGTTACGGGCCTCGGTGTTTTTCACCGCAGCCACCGCATCGCCGCCGGTTTGCTCCAGATTGCCCTGCATCTCCTGGTTCTTGGCCAGCGCGCCCCAGCCTGCTTGACCGACCTTGTCCGCCATCTTTTCGGCCATGGCCTGGCAGGTCAGCTTGGAGCGATCGAAGTCGATCCGACCTTGCATCACCCCGTTACTGAGCAACTCATAGAGACCGGGGTTGGCGCGCTGGATGATCAACGCCGGCAGCGACATCACCGCTTGGGTCGCGTTCTGCACGATGCTGCCCATGATCTGCTGGAAACCTTCGGTGACGCCGTTCAGCTGGTTTTGCAGGGTGTTGGTGAGACTCATGTTTCCGCACATCATGTTCGCTCGCCAGGAGCCGCCGACGCCGAGACCGCTGGGTCGATAGAGCGAGCTCGGTGAGCCCACTGCCGAGCCGCCACCAATGGTGTACATTACTCGGTCGTCGAGTACTTCTCCTTGAGTGCCCAGGCGGTAATCGTCCTCGGCGGCGTGGGCATGCGTGACAATGGCGAGCAGTCCGTAGAGCAACAGACTCATCGTGCCCAACCAGGGGCGCGCGAGAAGCCGACTCATGACGCACCGCCGTCGAAGTCGATACTGAACAGGAAGGTCTGTCCCTCACGTTTGCAGCAGCTATAGGGACGCCACAGCGACCAGGCGTAGCCGCCATCCGCGCCCGGTACCGGATCGCTGGGGAAGATGGCGCAAGTCGGTTGAACCTGGGGGTAAAGCAATTGCCATTTGTGGGTCGAAGCGTCGTTTTCAACGATCGGATCAGGTGGCCAGTAGCCGTCGCGTGGGGTGGGTGTGAGCGGTACATACACATGCGGCTGTCCGTTACGGGTAATCACATCGCCGGCCCGTTGCGCCATGACCGCGGCCGCCTTGAAGTCGTCGGGCTGTACCAGAAAGCCTTGGCGGGGATAGACGTTGCCCCACATGCTTCCCGAAGCCTGACGACCAATTTCACGGATCCCCGGCATGAGCGACTCGGGATAGAGACTTTCCGGAATGCCATGACGCCAGGCCAGTGAGTCCAAGGTGCTCAGGTAGTAGGGCATGAACGCAGTAGCGCCGCTGGCGCAGGCGTAGCCTGATTGCGAAGCCAGTTCCGTTGCGATCCAGCCACCGGGGTGGCCGATGCCATCAACGTTCTTGAAGCGGGGCAGGTTGTCGCGGCGGGTGTTCGGTGTGATCAGGTTGCCGCCACCGTCCGCACCGCTGATGGGGAAAGAGAGGGTGGCCATCTCGCCCCAGGGATTGTTGCCGGTGGTGGCGTAGCTCGAGACCACCAGTTCAGGAATGAAATGACGAACCTTGGTCGAGGTTTTGACCTTGCAGCCGAAGGGCGTGCAGAGGAGCCAGAAACAAATGCCGACGACCCTGTATTCGAGACAGTTTGGAGAAAGCACGGAGGACGTGATGCTGGCGGTGTCCAGCGCCATGCTTGGGCCGCACGCTAGCAGGATGCTTAGCGCCAAAGGCCGTAGCTTTGTGGGCGGGATTGACGAGCAGGCAACAGGCATGATCCAGGCTCTCGGTGTATGGCCTGGGCAGGTTCGGTTAGGGACTGAAGACTGTCAGTGGAAATTATGAAGGCGGGTCTATCGGGTTTGTGAGACGTGAGACTATTATTTGACGTGAAGGGCGCTGCGCAGGATGTCGGGGTCCACAAGTAACTGATCTGCGGTAATTTCGAAAATATTGGCGAGCTTGCACAGGACCAACAGCGACGGATTGCCCGTGCATCGTTCGATTTGACTGACGTAGGTGCGATCCACCTCGGCCATGAGCGCGAGCTGCTCTTGGGTCAGGTTTTTCACGCGCCGCATCAAGCGGATGTTCTCCGCCAGTTGCAGGCGAAGCTGTTCGTAGTCTTGAGTCATGCGCGCAAATTGCGCCTTGAGGGACTCTCAATCCACGGGATATAGTCTACATTGGTATTGATCTAGGCCATTTGATGCTCATGCCTGTTATCGAGCGTTCATTTGGTGTCGTTAAGCTTCTCTAAGCTGGGCCCAGCGTCTAACAATAAATCAGACATCTAGGGTGTGTATGGACCAAAACTACATTTCAATTCCGGCGGCGGATGGTTGCCCAAGTCTTCTGACACCTTGGGGCAACGAATTTGCATCGATGATCGAACGTGGTGTGCAATGCGCCCAGGCTTGGCTCGATACGTCCGACGAGATTCCACTGTGGTGGGAGTTGGCACAAGCGCGCAAGACCTTTCCTGTCGGTGATTGCCAGGATGCCTTTGAAGCCGGATTCTTGTTGAGGATTCAGCAGCGGCTAAGCAGTGTTTCACCCAGCCGAAATCAAAGCTGAGAAAAACGACGTTTAAGACGCGTTCATACTCATGCTTGAACGGCTCCCGGAGTTCAGCAAGCGTTTCGGCTGCTGAAGCCCCAATACCAGCGCTCTCGCAGAGTTGGTATTGGGCAATCGCCACCAGCTTCTAGTTAACCGCGTCTTTCAGCGACTTACCGGCTTTGAAACTAGGCGTCTTCGCGGCTGCGATCTTGATGATGTCCCCAGTCATGAATTTTCAGTACGGTTGAAGAGAAGGTTACGATAAATCAGTAGGTTGGCGAAAGTTATTCCATTCCTTTCGAGATTTTTTCACTTTAAATGAAATTGGCGAAGGTTTTGATATTTTTATTTGAGTATCTATGCGCCGTGCCTGTCCACCCAATTACGCTGAGACGAGTTGCTCCTCTCGCCGAGCCGCTCCCAGTGAGTCACCATTTCAAAGCCGATTGGTTAATTCGACGATAACTAGGTGGTCATTAGCAACGTATTTAGGTGGTTAAGTAGGTGTAATGTCGCAATGTCAACTAGAAGTAGGGGGCGCCATAAGCTCAATGTCGTTCAGCGACAACGATTTGAAACGCAAAGCGAAAAGGTAGGAAAAGTTTGGATCAAGAAGTCGCCGAGGATAGATACAGTCTTGAAGATTAACCTGCTCTGGCAGTTAATAATATTTCGGCTATTTGCTTGTTTAGTTGCGCGATTTTTACGTTGCCGGAGGCGTGCGCAACAACCGTTGTTCCGGTAATAAGGCTTAGAAACTGTGGGAGAATGATGTCTGCCTTTTCAGGCTCCACGAACAGGGATAAGCGTGCCATAATGAAGTTAGCCCATTCATCGAAATGCACGCTGACTTTGGCGCGTAAAATTTTCGATGCGTCGTCATTAAAGTCATTCAGACCTCGGGCAAATGCGCAGCCTCTGAAATCTTGTTCAGAAAACCAATATTCAAGGAAATCAAAAATCGCCAACAGTTCAGCTTTTGGGTCGCCGCTAACTCGCGCAGCGTATTTATTAAGGTTTGTAAATCGAAGCCAATGCCAAAAATCCAAATAGGCGGCAATAAGGTCGGCCTTTGAAGGGAAGTAATTATAGAAGGTTCTCTTCGATACACCGCTTTCAGCAATAATTCGATCAATTCCGACGGTGTGCACGCCACGTTCATTAAAGAGGATGATTGCCGTCTTTAATATACGATCCCGTGGCTTGAGAGATGCAATGTCCTCGAAGCGAAGGTCTTTGAAACTTGAAGCAAAATTCGTCATGGAAATCCTCCAGCCTGCACCGTAGCAGGAGTACACAGATCTGTCTACTTTTTCTTGAAGGAGTAGACAGATCTGTGTACTTTTAGCTGACTGGCTCGGCCCAGTCACAAAATATTCAAGAGCGCTGGAGACACAAAATGCCCAACTTCAATGATTTCTCTTTCAAAGCACAGCCTTGGTACAACGAAAGCGGAGTTCCGTCCGCTCTTCGCCAAGGCGGTGAGTCTCAACACCATCGTCATCCACTGCTTCGATCCACGTGCTTCGGAAATACCGGCCGTTGTTGCCAAGCATTTTGGTGAGGTCTACCCAGGCGAGAACGTTCTTGATGAAGCTGGAAATCGGGTAGGACATACGACGACCTTATTCCCAGTGTCTGTCGCTGGTGGTCGTGCTGTCGCAGGTGTGCAGTCGATCGCCACGATGGTCCATCTCTTCGGCATCGAAAGGGTAGTGGTTGTGCACCACTCATTCTGCGGTGCTACGTCTTTCACCAACGAAGGCATCATTGACGCGTTCAAACATGAGCACGGCAGCGATATTTCCTCGGCGTTTGACCATGACAGCATCTGCATTTCGGATTTCGAGACCTCGCTCAAATACGATGTCGGAGTTGTTCGAGCAAACCCAGGGGTGCCAGCGCACGTGAAGATCTACGGCTTCTTCTACAATATCGATACGCTGGAACTGACTGAGGTAGTGAGCGACATTCCTGACCAGGCCAAGGCCTGATTTCAGAGCGGCGACTGACATTGTTGGTCGCCGTATTTACGTGCAGTTGGATGTGGTCTTCAGCCCCCAGGTGGCTGCACGTCTCTCATTGAACAGCCCTCGACCGCCGAATAAATGGCGGTGCGGCCGTTGCCGACTCTCGCTCGGAGTGGAACGGCAACGTTGAACTATTTACTTAATTGTTAAGCTGTTTTAGGCGATCGATGAAAACCCCGGCGCTTGGGTCCCTGACATCTCGCCTGTGCTAACCACGCACGTGAAGGTCTGGTAGGCGACTCGCTACAGTATTCTCCCTTAGCCTACTGCTGACGATCTCGCTGCGCTCCGCTTTATCGCATGCTCGACAAGTATCCACAGAGCTTCCCCTTGTAAGCGTCCAACTCGTTTGTATTTTTAACACTGATTCAGATCGCCACAACGTCAGTTGGCTTATAAGATGTTTCGGAAGGGCAGAAGCCAGGCTGCGAACTACTAGCTAAGTAAGTCGCAGTCTGGACATTCTGTAAGCAGATTAAACGAAAGGAGGTAAATCAAGTGCGTGCGGAACTGTTTCCACCAGCCCACTTGTCACGGCCTTAAACGAAACTTCAAATCGCGTGCCGACGAGGTGTTCAAATGCTGTCGCGCTGAACACGCTGTAGAGTTCGTCTCGGGAGTACTTGGCAAGCACATCTTTTACTGATTGTTGAGACATTCGTGACACACCTGTGCCGAAGACATCACAGATAGCGCCGCGCGTAACCAAGAAAGCCTCTGCACCATGTTCCTCAGCCGGAACGTGATAATTAAGGTGCACCGCAATGGCGTGCGCCACCGTATCGGCATGCGCGCGCGCGAAGCCCTGTCCTAGCAGGAAGTCTCGTGCGTGCACGCCACCGTTGACGGCGAAGCAACAGTCACACGGTCGCGGGTCAGCTGTGGGTGTTAGGCCAAGGTCGTGAAGCATGGCCGAGGCGAAACCTAGTTCACGGTCAAATTCGATACCATCGTGCAACGCGATCATTGATCCGAAGTAGTAGGTGCGCCAGCAGTGTCTCATTAGAGTCGGCTTATACAAGTCCTGAACATAGGCTAGAGACTCTCTGACCATTTTGGTATCAGGCGGTAAAAGGTCATCGATGGAAATGTACTTTGGATTCAGAAGGCCAAGTCGGTGGCGTTCTGCATCCAGTCTCTCTTGGCTAAATATGTACTTCAAATTTTCGATGAGCTGGACTTGTTCGCTCTCACGGAGAATGCCTTTGGTGGATTCTCCCCATTCCACGGATCCGACTGAAACATCGAGTGCGCTTGATGAGCTAGACACAATCTTCATTCTTAACTCCTGGACGTTTTCGTCACGGTGTTGCAACTACTACTTATTGCAATTCAGCAAAGTGCTGTAAGTAGGGATTTGATTTTTTACTGTCCTGCCGAAGCAAAATGGTCCGAGAACCTCGCTGGGTCTGCGCTCCGATCTCGCGACAGCTACCCGCGGGCTTTAGAGCTACCCGCTTGAGACTGAGAATACGGGGGGAGGTTTGTGGTAACCAATGGCGATATCGACATAATCGGAGTCGATATCGACACCGTCTGGTTTCGCTGGCTAAGTGACATCGATGACCTCTTGCGTTGTCGCATGCTGCTCGCGGACCCATTGGATCGCCCACTAAATAGGCTTTAACCCCAAGTAGTACAAGGCCCCGCGTCCGGTAGCAAAGAAGCAGCGGGGGTCCCCAGACTGGTCGACCCGCCGAACGGTCATGATCATTAATTGACAATAGGAGCGTACGCTTCTATCTTGAATTCCACATAGGGGCATATGCTCCTATCGTGAATCAACGAGCATATGCTCCATTCAATTGAGAGGATTACGAACATGAGCGCAGCGGATATTCTTGTAAGCGGTGCAACCGGGCGGACTGGCGCAGCAGCAATTGATGAGCTGCTTAAATTGGGCAAAAGCGTCCGCGCTTACGTGCGGTCGGACGACGAAAGGGCTGCTGCTTTGCGCCAGCGCGGAGTTGAAATTGCAATTGGCGATTTCACCGACATCGATGCTATTCGTGCAGCAATGGAAGGAATTCGCTCGGCCTATTTCCTTTATCCACTGGCACCTGGGATCGTCGAAGGTGCAGCCTATTTTGCCCAGGCAGCGAAAGAGGCTGGGGTAAAGGCAATCGTGAATATGTCGCAGATCTCCGCGCGCCGCGATTCCAAAAGTCACCTGGCGCAGGATCACTGGATCTCAGAGCGCGTTTTCGACTGGTCAGGCGTACCGACAACGCATCTTCGCCCCACTTTTTTCGCAGACTGGCTGGCGTATCCTCACTTTGCAAAAGAAATCTGGGCCAAGAAAAAAATCGAGTTCCCCTTTGAAAATGGCCTTCACGCGCCTATTGCTACTGATGACCAAGGCCGGGTGATTGCCCATATCCTGGCCAACCCAGTGGGGCACGAAGGTAAGATCTACAGCCTTCATGGTCCGGTCGAAATGAACCACACCGAAATCGCCGCCGCCATGAGCGAAGTGCTTGGCGCGGAAATCCAGTACGCACCGACATCAATCGAGGCGTTCGAGCATAAGATGGAGCACGAGTACAAGTTTCCACCGGCTCTCGTGCAGCATTTGGTCGAGGTTGCTCAGAACTACCGTGAGGGCGTCTTTGCGGGTGAGAACGACGTAGTAGAGAAGGTTACCGGTACGCCCGCTCTGTCGGTGCAGGCCTTCGTGGAAAAGTACCGCGACGTGTATGTGTGACCTGAATACCCAGGGCACAAAAAATCAAACAGTAGTGAAGAGGAAGTAGAGATGCTGCCGGTGAAACAACCACTAGGGATCGACCATTGCAACTGTTCCGCCATTAGGAAGGCGAGCCGGCAGATCACCCGTTTCTATGATGCGCAGCTCGAGCCTTCGGGGCTTCGAATCACTCAGTACCTTGCCCTGGCAGCGCTTAATGAGTTGGGAAGTGCTGCAATCAATACCCTTGCTGAGCGGCTCGACATCGAGCGCACGGCGATGGGAAAAATGACCGGCCTGCTGGAGCGCGATGGATTGATCTCGATCAGTCCTTCGCCATCCGACGCCAGGAGTCGCCTGGTTAAATTAACCGAGGCGGGGCGAGACTTGTTTGAAAGAACAGCGCCTCTATGGGAAGAGGCTCAACGGCAATTTGAGCAGTTGAACGGCACGGAACAAGTAAGCTCGTTGCGGCAGGGGCTGGCTGCTATGGTGGTCGGTGATATCGAGCGCGTCGTATCGAACGACTGAGTTATCGCACTGCCTTCCAGGGGGAACCCGGGCACAACAATCACCGACAGATTCCTCCGACTCCTGCCTCCGTATCAATTAGCGGATCTGTGCAGTCACACGCGAAGCTATGCCGCTCAATGATTCGAGCTTTGTTGCCTTATCGTACAACCCATATTCTTCGGGCTGCCTGGATCGATTAAGCCAAAACGCGTGGAAACCGAACGCATGAGCCCCTATGGCATCCCAAGCGTTGGATGAGAAAAAAGCGATCTCTTTGGTCGACGACACATTCAGTGCTGCTACTGCAATCTCGTAGGCCGCCGGATCCGGCTTGTAGATTTGTACCTGCTCAATGGAAAGGCACTCATCAAGCAAAATATCCAAACCCGCAGACCGAACCGCGCTTTCCAGCATCCGGGGAGATCCATTCGAAAGGATCGCTGTTCGTACGCCTGCTTCGCGAAGGCTGTGCAATGCTGCTGGGACTTCAGCGTAAGCGTCCAGCGTCAGGTAGCTTGTTAGTAACGTCTGTTTTAGCCGCTCATTCTTCACATTGTAAAAAGCCAGGGCATAGTCGAGCGCTGCCTCGGTTAACGTCCAGAAATCTGTATGGCGCCGCATCAGGGTATGAACCCACGAATACTCCAGTTGCTTGGTGCGCCATAGGATCGATATTTCGCGAGCGTGCTTACCCAACGCATCGGCATGTCTTGCGACCGCAGAATGGACGTCGAAAAGAGTCCCGTAGGCATCAAACACGCAGGCGGAGATTCGTGGTGTGGTCATGATTGCCCCTAAACATTCTTAACTGGTTAACAGGGTTTGGAGCTCGCGCATTTGCTTATCGTCCAGCTCTCTCTGTAGCGTTAAAGCGCTTAATCGATGCATCAATGCTTTGGGCTGTTTCTGAAAACTCGCTGGCGTCGCTGCTCAACTATGCCCTAGATATTTGAAAGGGAGGTCGTAAGGCTGCTTTCAGCAGCGTGGGCGTGAGAAGGATTTTGGCTATCGCTGAGTATTAGCTAGTGAGGTGCTCAGTCTTTACTTTCTGAAAAGCTTTTTTGCCGCAGATCCTGGCAATCGTAGCCTGACCACCAGGATTGAATTTCGTCGAGTAAGAAGGGGAGAGGTTACTTCATGTCGTCGCTGTCAGCATTCAGTGCTCGTGCATCGACGTCCAGCTTGACTGACTCCTTCTTGCCGGTAGCGTCTTCCACTGTCAGTGTCAGAGGCACTTTGTCACCTTCTTTCACTTGGGCGGATAACCCTATGAACATCACGTGGTAGCCGCTTGGATCAAAGACGACGGTTTTGCCAGCAGGTAACGTGACCGAATCAACGGGATCCATGTGCATCACTTCGTTTTGCATGGTCGTTCGGTGAATCTGGACCATTTTTGCAGCCGGCGATTGAACGTTAACCAGTTTACTGTCCGTACTGGACGTGACCTTCAAGAACGCACCGGTCGATTGCTGCCCAGGCACGGTTGCCCGAATCCATGCGTCTTCAATTTTGGTCTGAGCACTCGCTTGCCAGGCCATTCCCAACAACGAAAAAAGTAGTGCGATTTGCCCCAGAGGCTTGATGAGCGATTTTTTGTAGGATTGAGATTTCATTAGCTGACCTTCATGACAGTGAGTAGATCTTCCGCGCATTCCTGTTCCGTGAGCGACTGACTCAACCCAAGGCACAACGTCCCCTTGGAGTCATAGACATAGCTCATTGCGGTGTGAGAAATGGTGTAGGTCTCGCCGAGGGGGACTTTTTCATAGATAACGCCAAATTCTGCAGCCGTTGCCGCCGTGACTTCGAGGCTTCCATACAGTGCCTCAAACGTTGGATCGAAAGTTTTTACATAGGCGTCCAGGACGGCTGGCGTATCGCGCTCTGGATCTAACGTGATAAAGACGACCTTCAGTCGGTCGCCATCAGGACCTAAAAGTTTTTTGATTTTTGCAGCTTTGGACAGTGTGATAGGGCAAACGGCAGGGCATTGGGTAAAGCCAAAAAAAATCATCGCGACCGAGCCCTGATAGCTCGACAGTGTCTTTTGATTGCCTTGCGTGTCGTTCAAGGTGAACGAACGTCCGCGAGTTTGACCTCTCAAATCCCAGCCGTTTTTAAAGGTCGAAGCGAAGCTATTGAAGCTTACAAAAATGCCCAGGCCGAGCACACCCATGCCTGCGATCACGTTGCGGCGAGTTAAAAGAGTATTCATGTGCAGGTGCCTATATGAAGATGAATGTGCTGCCGAATTTCAGTGTGTGTGCTCCTCCCTGAGCTAAGGATTTAACGAAAAGCATCAGAATTCGAAACCCTAGCGGTTTGCGCGAACGGAGCCACCAACCGCATGAATTGACCTATCTCGTTTTGCTCAACTCGCAGCTGGGACTGTCGTTGCGATTTTCTTTTCCTGCTGTCTGATCGTCATGATGACTACCGCAGCGATCAGACAAAGCGCACCGCCTGTGAAGAATGCAGGCAGGTAGCTCAGGAGTGTCACCCGTGACCAACCGGCCCCAAAAGCGGCGGCGGCCGCACCGATTTGATGACCGGCAAAAATCCACCCGAATACAAGTCCTGCGCGCTCCGCACCAAAACGGGAGGCCGCAAGACGCACGGTTGGAGGAACGGTCGCGATCCAGTCGAGGCCATAAAACACAGCGAACAATGAAAGGCCGTAGATCGAGAAGTCAGTGAAAGGCAGCACGATCAATGACAATCCACGAAGGCTGTAATACCAAAACAGCAGGTGGCGGTTGTCGAAGCGATCGGACAGCCAGCCGGACGCGATGGTACCGACAAGATCGAATACACCCATGGCTGCGAGTAAGCCGGCAGCTTTCACCTGGGAAATACCAAAGTCGCCGCACATCGGGATCAAGTGAACTTGCACTAGGCCGTTGGTTGTCGCGCCACAGATGAAGAATGTTCCGAACAGGATCCAGAACACCTTGGTTTTTGCGGCGTCGCGCAGGGCGCCGATTGAGGCGGCGATGATCGATGCGCTGCTTGACGTAGGTACAGTGATCGGATCAGTTCCGACATCTCCGTAGGGCCTCAAGCCCATGTCACTTGGACGATCGCGCATTACCAGCAGCACCGCCAATGCAGCAATCACCAACATGACGCACATCAAACCGAGAGCCCAGCGCCATCCCCATTGGTCGGTGATACTTGCGAGAATAGGCATAAAGATAAGCTGCCCAGTCGCTGTACTGGCGGTGAGCACGCCAACGACGAGGCCTCGACGAGCACTGAACCAACGCGACGCGACAGTGGCGCTGAGTGTCAACGCTGTCATGCCTGCGCCGATGCCGACTGCGACGCCCCACAAGACTACCAGTTGCCAGACCTTCGTCATGCCGAGCGAAAGCAACAGGCTGACCACAATGATCGTCAATGCAGTGAGGGTGACATGGCGCAAGCCGTATCTGTTCATCAGTGCGGCGGCGAAAGGAGCCATCAGTCCGAAGAGCACGAAACGGATCGAAAGGGCGGAGGAAATCTCCACGGTGTTCCAGCCGAACTCCATCTGCATCGGTACGATAAAGACACCCGGCGCACCTACCGATGCAGCACTGATCAGGGCGGTTAAGAAAGTGACCGCGATCATGGCCCAGCCGTAGTGAATGTTACGGCGGGCGAGAACGCTCGAGAGCCATCCGGAAATCATAGGTACTCCTTTTTTGTGGCACTCATCGCCACTACGATTGCAAGAAAGTGAGAGCTGTCGAACGATAAGTTCAACAGCTTTTTAGCGGCTCTCGCCTCGCGTACCGTGCGTATCAAGCTCCACGGAATCACTCGCCAGTCTTCATTTCGACCGAGGTATTCAACTTCGCTGAACAACAGGAGAACTAGCGGCCTGCCGGCTCCTAGCCTGCGCCCGATACAGCTACGGACGGGACTGGCTTCTTTTTCTCAACCGGATGATTCTGAGCGAAGTGTCTGCCCTAGTAGGCGTTGCTCGCATCACCTCGGTTTGAACTTCTAAACGGCCTAGTCACTGTCAATGGCGAGCTTGTTATTTAAATTGTTATCGTCATATGAAGCGATGTATCACATTGCGTTAGGCTGACTAGAAGGCCTCCTCCGTAAGCCTACTTCGATCATTTTCGAACCGACCTGACAGTACGGTTTGTGCGGCTGATTCCCCTGGCTGCCGCTGCAGGGGGAAGGTACGGATACCGGATATTTGCATTCACCAGTGGGAACCAGCCGAAACCAACTCTATGTTTATTTCATAGGTAAGAATTGACTGTTTCTGGATGATTTGTGCCAGATTTTGAGGCGGATCTATTCTGGCCTTGTAGGCATACCGAATCGTCACTCAACGCGCGGCCCCCGACTTTCACTGTTGTTCACGTGCCTCTGCCAAGTGTCACCGGTCGTTCTCAAGAAACACATTCGTCTATGGGGGGCTGCGAAGATCGAAACCCATGCGTTGCTCAGGAGAAAAACCAGAGTCCAACAGTTCAGCCGGTAGCGTTACAGATTATCGAGCGCTTTTAATCTCCGCTGCACAGCGGGCCTGACGCAGGATTCCAAGTTTCCGCCAGCCTTGGTACGGCATCTGGTTGAAGTCGCTCAGGACTACTAAGAGGGGGTTTTCTCGGCTGTGAATGACGTAGTGGAAAGGGTGCCGGCGCACCTGCGCTGTCCATGCAGGCTTTCATTGAAAAATACCGAGATGTCTATGCGTAACCAGTACGCAAATGCTTAAGCAATCATCAGTCGCAGAGAGTCAATATAGAGGTGCTGCCGGCTAGCCAATCGTTAGGTATCGATCAGTGCAATTGTTCCGCAATAAGGAAGGCGAGTCGGCAGATCACTCGCTTATACGATGCTCAGCTTGAGCCATCGAGTCTCCGAATCACCCAGTACCTCATTCCTCTGATGCTCTTAGGTGACAGGGCTCTTAACGACATTTCTGAAGCATTCACTATCGGCACGTGCAACCAGCACGTGGCGCGAATCTGGTGCAAAGTTTTAATGAGCTGAATTTGATCGTAAAGTGCCTGAGTCTCGAGTGAGATTCAGTTCATGCGTCCCTCGACTAGAGAATTTCAGGATCGATGTACGCTGGAACCTTGGACGAAAGCGTTTGCTTCAATGCACGAGTACCTTCATCCGCCAGAACCTCACTTTCGCCCGCCTCAAGGGCATCGTAGGCTTGGCGGACTACGTCCATCGGGTTCGCCTTCGGCACGTCGAAACCCTTCGTGAGGTCGGTATCTACGAAGCCAACATGCAAACCGACCACCTGAATGCTTCTTTCTTTAAGATGCACCCTGATGTTGTTGGTATAGCTCCATGCCGCTGCCTTCGATGCTGAATACGGTGCAAGCATTGGCACGCTTCTCCAGGTGACATCGGACAATACATTTATGATACCGCCCGTGCCATTGCTGGGAAGGGAAGCCTGAAACGCACGAGTCGTTCGCATAAGGCCATAAAAATTCGTTTCGAAGATTCGCCGCGTTTGATCATCTGCGCCTTCGGAAAACGGCGACTCGGTGATCTCCGCAATCCCGGCATTGTTCACCAGAAGAGTCACATCGGATGCGATCCTTGCCGCCGCAATGACGGACTCTGGATCGGTGACGTCGAGCTTGACTGGAACGAGGCCGGGCTCCGTGAAGTCTTCGGGGTTGCGGATCCCTGCATAGACCTTTTTAGCACCGCGAGCGAGCGCCTCACGGGAAAATGCCAGGCCGAGTCCGCGACTCGCTCCCGTCACGAACACGACTGAATTCTTGATCTTCATATTCAAAACTCCAGGGGCAGTGCAATAGAAGGATCGAAGGCCCTTGCTCGGGATGTCCAGTGCTGGCCAGCCCGAGCAGCCCGCTCTTGGCTTTCCTTAAGTACCAGGCAGGAAAGGTCGTATTGCAGCGGCAGAGATATCTGGCGGCGTCAGTCGGCGATTCGTCGTTGAGCCGCCGATGTAGCGCTCGGCGATCCTCCAACCGTTTTCGGTCTCGCGAAGTCGGTCAAGCATTGGCGAATACATCCAGATCATCGGTAGATAATCGCTCTCGGTCAGCTCACCGTCGCTCATTTTCGGAGCGTCTTCCGGTACGGCGTAGCGCACAAGAAGGTTGTGATATCGGACTGCGATGAGTCCATTTTCTTCTTCATCAACAATGTGACCTGAGCCGCAACGACTGATTCCTGGAACCAGATAAGGATAGATCTCAGTGAGAAAATGGCGGATGTTGGATTCGCCGCTTACTTCACCCTTGAAATGAATGACCTTCGCATCAGCAGTAAATGAACTGATCATTTCCTCGAGATCCCATGTCTCGAACAGCCAATTGACTCGGTTGACGAAATCAACTGCACTCGCTCGCTTATCGGGATCAATCTTGTGCGCAGCAACTACCTTCGGAAAGAAGCGCATCTTTACCTCCTAAACAAATAGTTAGCACTGACACTGCAAAGCGAATGCTCGGTTCGCTCGTTCCGTCTTACCCCGATTGGGTAAGGTTCGTTATAGTGCGCTTGGCTCCCACCCACGCCACAAGCCTCTGCAGCAACCGGCCTGTCCACTTGGCCCACAAGCGACGGTCATAGGGCGAACAGCCCTTCAGGCATCTCCTTAGAGCTATGTCCTCAGATGTTGCATAAATTGGCGAATAGCTGTTGCGACCGCCTCGGGACTTTCGAGTGGTGACAGGTGTCCAGTGCCAAACATTTCCGTTCTCCGCGTCTATCTACGTGCTCACGAATGGCAGGTTCGCCGAGGCAATGCGAGGGGCAGCGAATTTCAGTCTAAGCTGTTCGGACGGAGCACAAGTGACAGATCCAAGACTATTTCTGCCACAAATGTTCACTCTAAGCCCGGACGCACGGGGCCTCCTCCAATGAGAAAATTTACGAAACCAGCCGCTCCGCCTGCGAACATGAGGCAAAAGCGGATTGTCATATTGGGTTTGCCACCGGTGGACGCGCTCGACGTGATCGGCCCAGCGGAAGTATTCGCGTGGGCGAATCAACTGGACCGCGGTGGACTTGCCCCTTATTTGCTCGAACTAGTTAGCTCTGCCGCTGATGTGCACCTCGAGAGCGAAACAGGTATTGCACTCAGAGGGCATAGCACACTCGAGCAAGAGCGGCGTGCGAACAAACCCATTGACACCTTGCTCGTGACAATGGGTTCCAGGTCGTTCGAACAGATCGACCAGGAAGCCATAGAGTGGCTTCGAGCGCGCTCGAAGACTGTGCGGCGCGTGTGCTCTATATGTGTTGGGGCGTTCGCGCTGGCTGCCGCGGGTCTTCTGGACGGCCGCAGGGCGACGACTCATTGGAGCGTGGCACGACGCTTGGCCGAGCGCTATCCCAAGGTACAGGTCGATCCGTCTCCCATTTGGGTGAAAGACGGCAATGTCTACACGTCGGCTGGCATATCGTCCGGAATCGATCTCGCGCTATCGCTGGTAAGTGAAGATCTTGGAAACGACTTCGCTATGGAGATAGCGAAGAATTTGGTTCTGTACTTGCATCGTCCGGGCGGACAGGCGCAGTTTAGCTTCGCGCTTCAGTCACAGCATGCGCACAATTCAAGTCTGAGCGAATTATGCCTCTGGATCAGTGAGCATCTGCATATGGATCTCACAGTCGAGATAATGGCAGCCAGAGTTTCAACCAGCGTCAGAACGTTGATACGAATGTTTCAGCGAGAATTGCAGACCACACCTGCAAAATACGTCGAAAACGTCCGGCTGGAGGCTGTCTGCCGTTCGCTTGCGCTTGGCGAGAAATCGATGCACGACATCAGTCGCCGGAACGGTTACCACAGCGTCGACGTGCTCAGGAGGGTATTTACGCGCCGCTTCGGCTTGAGCCCAATGGAATATTCCCACCATTTCGGCAAAGGCACCGAGCCGACGGAGTCCGGTTGATATCGGCCTCCAGCTCCGACAAGCAATACCCCCAAACCTACCTTCTGAGGCATGAACCGAGCAGGCTGGAGAAAATCATCGGCCAATATGCTGGGTTCTATGGCGACGTCGATCCGGACGACTTCCAGCGGCGATCAAGCAGAGTACGCGTTCTGTAAAGAACGTGGGCAGATAGCTCAGCAGTGTGAATACTACGTCGGGCGAGGACACTAGAGAGCCATCCGGAAAGCATAGGTTTGCTTCTTGGAGAGGGCGTGGAACTCATTGCCTCTCATAGTTACAAAGTAAGCGGCCTGAACAGGTGATAAGTGAACAACCACGCACGATCCGCGACCTGGTACATACTCATTCTCGCGAGAACTCGGCAGCCCTAAACGGATAAGCTTAAGTATTCCTCATCAGTAAAAATTGGCTGTTTTTGGATGATTTTTGCCAAATTTAGAATTTGCACGTGGGCCGAGAATCTGGTTGTCAGAGTGCTCCCCAAAATTGCGACTACGGATTCTCGAAAGCTCTTATTCCCCGTTGTACGGCAGGTCTAGCATCGACTGCATTGAACCACTGCGATAAGCGAGGCAGCGTTGCCCAGTTCAATTTGTCACGTACTGATGCAGCAATGGTGAACGCTGAGATATCCGCCATGGAGAAATGATCGCCAGCCATGAAGGCGTCGGTAAGAAAACTTTCCGAATAGACCAGTTGCTCGATGACAAGCCGCTCGATCTTTGCAGCTGCATCGTCAAGTCCAGTTTGGCGCAAGAAGAAAGCTGCATGGCTAGGCGCAATGACGTCAGTCACGAAAAAGAAGTACCGATCAAAAACCCGATCACGTTCCGATCCAAGTTGTGCGGGTGCTAGCCGGCCGGGAGCACTAGCGTCGGCGAACTGAATGATTGCGTTTGATTGATTGATGATCCGTGCCGGTACTAATGTGTTATCAACCAGCGTCGGGACTTTTCCAGCGGGATTGAGCGCCAGGTACGCCGGGGCGCGGTGCTCAAGTGCCCGCAGATTCAATAGGCGTGCCGTGTACGGCACACCTGCTTCTTCCAGGGCGATTGCAGCCCTCAGGCTGTTGCCGGTTTGGGCGCCGTACAGCTCTATAACAGCGTTCATCAGACACTCCCTCGCGCGGGATTTGGTTAGGCACGCGCTGCCTCAGGATGCGAGGTCGGGGCGACGGCGATGCCATTCGGTACTCTGCTGAAACACGTGGCCAAGATTCAGTAGCCTGTCCTCGGAAAATTGCGCTCCTACCAGCTGAAACACAATAGGAGTCGTGCTTTCACCCACGCCACAAGACAATGTTACCGATGGTCCGCCAATCATGTTGAACGAGCGAGTAAACGTGTGCAGTGCTGTGATCATCTTGAGATCGACATTGGCCATCCGTTCCTTTTCTGATCTCGTAAGGGCTATGGGGTTTAGGTTTTCTCGTTGAAACATTTCAATAGTTCACTTCGAAGCCAGACCTCGGCCGGATCAGATTCATCTGCGCGGCGCCAAACAAGACAGATAGCAGTTTTTCCGAGTGCGGTTTTCTGTAGTTCAGGCGCTAAATTGGGTGCGTGGCCTACACCCACTGAAATGTCGCCAGACATTAACATCTCAGACATTTGTTCGGCACTTGTATACCGTACGACTAACCCTACACCAGGCATTGCTGACGTGATTCTCTTGGTCAACGTAGAGAGCGGAGCGGGTGCAATGTCAAGATTGACACCGATGTGAAACTCAACAGGGCTGATCATTGGCTTAACGTTGCTCATCGCACTCACTGCAGTACAGACTGAATCCAGAGCTGGGGTAAGCATATGTGCAGCGCGTATTGCCATGGCTGTGGGCTCCATCTTCCGCCCAATGTACTCAAACAAGGGGTCGTCAAGCAGTGTGCGTAAGCGCTTCAGCGCTGCATTGACAGCCGGTTGTTTTAGCGACAGCTTCTCCGCGGTACCAGCCATACTCCGCTCTTGAAACAGCGTCTCAAAAATGACTAACAAATTAAAATCGATACCGTACAGATTGCTACGATTCATTGGTTACGGTCGCTTTAAGTTTTTATTCATTGTCCAGCCTGGCCTTATGGCCTAGGTAACCACCATGATGGCGAATACCATAATCGTGGCGCGTGATTCCTTTTTCCTCCATCAGCGTTAGAGTAATAGCGTCACTAATCGCGCTCATGACTGCGATGCTCGCGCTTGGAGTCAAGCCCAAGTAGCAGGGTTCTTCTATAATTCCCATATCGAGAACCAGATCAGCGTTGTCCCTGAGTTCACTTTCTGGATGAGAAGTGATAGCGATAACTTTCCCGGAAGTAAGGTGCCGGCTGAACTTAATCAGTTCAATGACTTCTCGAGTTTTCCCACTGGTAGAAAACGCAAAAATCAGGTCATTTTTCTCGATGACGCCGAGATCACCATGAGCGGCCTCTGCGGGATGAATGTAGACAGCAGGGGTTCCCGTTGAACAAAGCGTCGCCGCGAATTTCTTAGCGATAAACCCCGCTTTGCCGATGCCGGTGATGATCAGTTTTCCCTCACAGGTTTTCATCAGTTCAATGGCTTGGTCGTAACGATCGTCGATTTCAACACTGCTGATAGCCTTGGCTTCTGCAGCCAAAATACCTTCGATTCTATTCAGTCTTTGGCTCATGGCGAGTACCTCGCGCCTATGGAAGTTTTATGCGGTGGGAATCTCGGCCAGAAGCTTGTCTGGCCAAGCATCATGCTTTCAACCGAGTACTGCCCGAGAGCGCCAGACCATCATCTTCTCGACTTGCATTTCCTTCATGGTGTGCGGGATCCCACCTACGCCATGACCGGACAACCGCGCTCCGGCGAACGGCATCCAGTCCACTCGGAACAGTGTGTTCTCATTGATCATGACGGCAGTAGCGTCAAGGTTCTGGTAACACTGCATGGCGGTGTCCAGATCCTGGGTGAACACTGCGGCCTGAAACGCAAATGGCAGGGCGTTAGCCAACTTAATTACATCTGCGAGGTCTTCGTAGGCGTACACCGCGATCACTGGTCCGAACACTTCTTTCTGCATCACATTCGAGTTAATCGGCGGATTTAACAACACCGTGGGCGCATAGCAGTTATGACTCAGCGAACTACCGCCTGTGATCAAGCGTGCACCACCGGCAATGGCCTCATCGACCCATTGGCCAACTCGCTCAACTTCGCGCTCGGCGATCAGTGGGCCGACGTCGGTATGGATGCTAGCTGGATTACCGACCATCAAAGCATTACCTATATTGCCTAGACGCACCGCGACCTGTGTGGCGATGCTGCGGTGACAGAAAACTCGCTGCACACTGACGCATGCCTGTCCGGCGTGCCAGAAACCGCCGCGGGCGATACGTGGCAGGGCGTCGTCAAGGTCAGCGTCGGCAGCGACGATCACCGGCGCCACGCCGCCGTGCTCCAGAGCACAACGAGTGCCAGGGGCAAGAGTCGAACGCAACATCCAACCGACGGCAGCGGACCCAATGAAGCTAAAAAAACCTACTCGCGGGTCAGAAACCAACTTGCCGGTAATAGCGTTATCAGTTGGCAGCACCATTTGAGCCCAGCCTTTTGGCAGGCCAGCTTCAGCCAAAATATCGAGCAGGGTCTGGCAACTGAGCGGAGTGTTGGCTGCGGGTTTTACGATCACTGGCGCGCTGACAGCAATGGCCGGTATCACCTGGTGCACAATCAAATTGAACGGATGGTTGAACGCTGAGACCGCGGCGACTACGCCGATAGGTTCATATTGGGTGAACGCCACACGATTTGCGGAAGTAGCGTTTAAGCCCATGGGGACAACATGACCGGCTTCAGTGCGAAGTACTTCGATGCAGTTGAGGATACCGTCGATGCCGCGCTCTACTTCAGTGATGGAGTCCTTCAACGGTTTGCCGCCTTCGTTGGCGGCCTGGGTCGCAATCTGTACCTTGCGCGTACTGATCAACTCGGCGGCGCGGTGCAGGATTTCTATGCGCTTTGGCTTTGACAGCCAATGGTTACGGTCGCGGAAAATACTATGCGCGACAGCCAGCGCCTGCTCCACATCCGCCAGGGTAGAGACCTCCACTTTGCCAATGACAGTGCCATCGTAAGGGGAGTGTACAGCCAGGGTTTGTTCAGACATTGGGCTCACCTATCCATTAATGCGATACGCAATGCCCCTAGCCAAAGTGAGCAGGTTTTCGCCGCCTACTCTGGTCTGGGGGGGGGCAATCATCCAAGCGGTAACTATCCCGCGTACGGCGGGTAGTCGATATAGCCTTCGGCTTCGCCCTGATAGTAGGTGTCACGATCCGGCGGCGTCAGCGGCCAGCCATTTTGCAGTCGCGCCACCAGGTCGGGATTGGAGATAAAGGGTTGGCCGAACGCTGGCAAGTCGATCAGATCGGCTTCGACCAATTCGCGGGCACGCTCCAGTGTCATGTTTCCAGCCAGGATCAATGCGGTCGTGTTCAGGCCTTTGCGGCAGCTGCGTAGGAGTGCCTTCAATGCATCCTCGCGGGCTATCGAATTCTCAGCTGCCAGGAAAAAGTGTGTTTGATCCATGACGTGAACGTAGGCAATATTTCGCTCGCCCAGACCCGCGCAGAGGGCCATGTAGGTTTCGTCGATTTCCGGGTAGAGCGGCATGTCCATCAACTGACCGTAAGGCGAAATACGGATGCCCACACGATCTGCGCCGATGCGCTCGCACACAGCGTCCACCACTTCGAAAACAAAACGCAGGCGGTTTTCCAGGTTCTGCGCGCCGTAGTGATCGGTACGGTCGTTGACCATCGGGTTGATGAACTGCTCGAGCAGATAGCCGTTGGCGCCATGCAGCTCAACACCGTCGAAGCCAGCTTCTATGGCATTAGCAGCGGCCTGGGCGAAGTCTTCGACCACGCGGCGTACTTCGTCGGTCGCTAAGGGACGGGGCGTGGATGTCGGCATAAAACCTGGCTCACCATTCTCGGTGTAGGCGTAGGCTGTAGCGCCATTTGCAGCCTTCCCGGTTGCGCTGACAGGGGCGGCACCGTCGATTTGAAGCGAGGTGTGGGAGACGCGACCCACATGCCACAACTGGGCGAAAATCTTGCCGCCGACGCTGTGCACCGAATCAGTGGCGAGTTTCCAGCCAGCAATTTGCTCTGGCGTGTAAATGCCTGGGTTGAACAGGTAGCCCTGGCCCTCTCGCGAGATAGGCGTACCTTCGGTAACTATCAAGCCAGCTGTTGCGCGTTGGGTGTAGTACAGCGCCGTTTGTTCAGTGGCGATGTCTTGAAAAGCACGGGAGCGTGTCATCGGGCCCATGACGAAGCGGTTCTTCAGAACCAGGTCGCCCAGTTTGAAATCGTTAAAAAGACTCAAGGTAAAATTTCCCGCGTGGAATGTTGACGTTGGCGCAATCAGCAGGCCATCGATGGCTTGATGGCCTGCCGACCCGAGGTCAAGGTTTCGGAAGTGGATGGTCAATGAACATTTGGTTGAGATAGTTCACGACATCGTGTTCGCCCGGGCCTGCGCTATTGCGCAGTTGGCGGCCAGCATCAACGACGACCTCGGTTGTCGCAGTCTCTAGCAACGCCATCGTTTGCTCGATGAAGGGCTCCAGTTGCAAGGCGCGTTCGTCACCGCTTTTATAAACGAGGTCGGTGTCAACCCAAGGTGGCGCAATTTCCAGGACGTGCACGCTGGTGTTGCGCAACGCGAAGCGTTGGGAAAGCGAATAAGAGTGGATGGCGGCTTTGGTCGCGGAATAGAGCGCGAACATTGCCATCGGAATAAAAGCAGCCGTGGAGCTATTGTTGATGATGTACGCCAGCGGTTGGCGTTTCAGGTGTTCGATGAACGCGCCACTGATACGTACCGGTGCCAGCAGGTTCGTGTCTACCAGGTAAGTGGACTGTGCATCGTCGAGCGGGCCCGTTACATCGTCGAACGGCATGATGCCGGCGTTATTGATGACGACATTCAATTCCGGGTACTTATGGATGAGATCTGCCGCGACGCTGGCGATCTCCGCCGGGTTACTCACGTCGATTTCTACCGAATCTATACCAGGGTTGGCTTGGGTGATTTCATCCAGCAGTGCCTTGCGGCGGCCGCCGATAATTACCTTGTTTCCTTTACTGTGAAAGGCCTCGGCAAGCCCGCGTCCAATGCCAGAAGTTGCTCCTGTAATAAATATAGTATTGCCACTGATTTTCATTGCAGGTACCTCTGTGGAGAGTTGTGGTTAGGGATTTTTTCGTCGAAAAAACCTTAATGAAAATGTTTACGCTTACCTGATTTAGTTTGGCCGCAGGAAGTGAAATACAGCCGGCAGCCAGTCAGATGACGCCTGCACCCAGTCAATCCAAGAGTTAAAAATGGCGCATGCGAAGACAACAAACACCCAACGCATGCGCCAAAAAAAATCACGACTCAAATGCTTTTTTATTAGCACGAACGAAGTCGCTAACTGTTTGTGGAGGCTGACCCGTTACCTCGCCAATCACTCCATCTTCACCAGCAAAAATTCCGTTCTGGTAGTCGATAGCAACGGCAAGGAAATGCTGGATCAAAAAGTCCGGCAGATTGTAGGTCTCCAAGTGCTTGCTATATTCTTCGATGGTCGATGGGCTGTAGGTGATAGTTCGGCCTACAACGCTGCTGATCTCATCGGCAATTTCTTCGTGGTCCAGTTCGACCGGGCCATAAAGTGGGTAGGTCTTTCCGATATGACCAGAAGGCTGCGTGAGAACGGTGGCGATAAATCGAGCTTGATCTTCAGCGGCAATCGGCGCGTGTCTTCCACCACCATATGGCAGCGTGATCTTGTCTTCTTTAACGATCTGATCAAGGACCCACGGGAAGATCAGCCATTCAGCAAAGAACGTCGGGCGGATATGGACGGTCGGCACACCAGACCAGTCGAAAATGCGCTCGGCAATCCAATGGTCGCGGGCCGCGTGGCTCAACGAGTCTTCACGAGCAGAAATCTGCGACATTTCCACGACGACCTCGACGCCCGCTCGTTTAGCAGCATCTGCAAAGTAGGCAGTCGCCTGGATGTAGCCTGGCCGAACGGGGTAACACAAATAAGCACCTGTGATCCCATCCATCGCCCGGATGATGTCGTCATGCTCCAAGAGATCGCCAACAAATATTTCGGCGCCCTCATTCTTTAGTGCTTCGCTACGTTCGTCTTCTTTGTGAACGAAAGCTCGTACCGCGTGCCCTCCGTTGAGGAGATAACGAATGGTATACACGCCTGTTTTCCCGGTGGCCCCGGTGACGAGATACTTACGTTGCTGCATGATAAATTCTCCGGTGTTGGTGATACGCACGTTGCTCGGCGGAGGACACTGCGTCAGGTCTTATCAAGACTGAAGTGTCGTAGAGCGTTCTGCTGCGCAACGTCGTTTGTCAGCTGTCGAAGGGGGCGTTATCAATCAGGTCGCACACGTTCGGGCAATCGAAACCATGGATGTGGCGACGTCCGACGTCAGCGAGCCCGGTGCCGATGGCAGTAAAAGGTTTTTTCCGGGCGACTTCGGCAACTGCCTCGGTAAAGGCGGCCTTCATCCCGATACGAGGGTAGAGTGCGAGGGCATCTTCGATCAGCGAAGGCGTGATCTGCTCAATGTTCAGCCCCATAACGTCGACATGGGCGCCGAGGTAAATGAGGGCAATCTCCGGCTGTTTGCGGTCGGCGATGCCAGCACTCGAGTGAAGCGCGATTGCATCCCACACGAGTTCAGTTTTCGACTTCGAATAACCGTTCTCAAGCAGGAAGCGGCTAGCGGCATCTGCGCCGTCGACTTCAAAGCGTTGGTCGGCAGAGAATTCGTTTGTCAGTCCCAGATCGTGTAAAAGCGCGGCGAGGTAAACCGTCTCGCGGTCGTATTTCAGACCACGTTGTTGGCCCAGGAATTCGGCAAACCACCATGTCCGGTGCACGTGGTGCAAAAGCGCCTTTGAGTGGACGCGCTCGACGAGGGCAGACGCTTTACGGGCGAGTTCAGAGTCTGGAGCACTGAAGCCACCGATGATGATTGGTGTACTCATGATTGCTTCCTCAGCGTTGAATCGGGTTGAAGTTCAGTCTAGGTATTTTTGCTTGGCGTAATTGACTATTTTCGGTCTTTTTGTGCCAATATGCTTATCTCGTATGTGTGGGGAGATAGCCGTGAGCAAGTCAACGAAAGCAAGCCATCCGCTTATCAGTGCCAAGCAAAAGCGAGTGGTGATTTTGGGGTTGCCTCCAGTGGACTCGCTCGATGTGACCGGCCCAGCTGAGGTGTTTGCCTTTGCTAATCGGTTGCATCGCGGTGACACCGCACCCTATCTACTCGAGCTGGTCGCTGCAGGCGCCAACGAGCACCTGGAGAGCAGCACGGGCATCGCGCTGATGGCACACAAGACGCTTGACCAAGAACGTAGTGACAACGAAGCAATTGACACGTTGATCGTGACGTCGGGCTGGAAAGCTCGGGAGCAGGTGGACGAGTCCGCTATCGATTGGATAAGAACAAAGTCCGAGAGTGTTCGGCGGGTGTGTTCGATCTGTGTCGGGGCGTTCGCTCTGGCTGAGACAGGACTTTTGGATGGTCGCAGGGCAACGACTCATTGGCGTATGGCGCGAAGCCTGGCCGATAGCTACCCCCAGGTGCAGGTCGATCCTAATCCGATCTGGGTCAAGGACGGCAACGTCTACACGTCAGCCGGTATTTCCGCCGGCATCGATCTTGCGCTTGCGTTGGTCAGCGAAGATTTGGGCGATGAAGTGGCTATGGAGATCGCGAAAAATCTTGTCCTCTTTCTGCGGCGTCCTGGCGGGCAGGCGCAGTTCAGCGTTGCTCTTCAATCACAGCATGTTCCTGGTTCCAATCTGGATGAGTTGTGCCTGTGGATTGCGGAACACCTGCACTCGGACCTGACAGTAGAAATACTCGCGGACAAGTTCTCCACCAGCGTCAGGACGTTAATCCGCTTGTTCCAACGAGAGTTGCAGACCACGCCGGCGAAGTATGTCGAGGACGTACGAATAGAAGCTGCCTGTCGCTCGATTGAACTGGGTGGACGGTCTATGGAAGAGGTCGCGCGGCGGAGTGGCTACCACAGCGTGGATGTCCTGAGAAAAGCCTTCGTGCGGCGGATTGGCGTGAGCCCGAAGGAGTATGCACAACGCTTCTCGCCCAATGGCGAGATGGCGTAGTTCGCTGCGATGGGCAAAAGACTAGGGCGGCGGCATAAAATGCCGCCGTCCCCATTACGGAAAACGAATTCACTCCGTAAGTCAGTGCACATGCGGCTTGCAAATGGTGCCTGTCATAGGGTTTTTCAGAAACGGTACTGTGTCGGGTGACAGCGCCATCCAAATCCCCATGGCTCCGAGGAACACGGCGATTGGAATCGCGAGCTTATGCCCACTGGGCAGTACCTTTTCAGCGAACATCAACAGGGTCAGCAATGCCATCCAGATAGGACTCATGACGCCGACAGCGAACATCACCGCCATCATCGCCCAGCAGCAGCCCACACAGACCATGCCGTGTCGCGCGCCCATCAGAACAGCCCCGAAATCGCCCCCTCGCCAATATTGAGCGAAAAAAGACAGCGGCGAACGGCATCCCGTAAGGCAAACATTTTTCAAGGCCGAGACCTGGAAGATTCCCGCGATAATCAAAACAGCGCCAGCCCAATAGGGACCAGCGCTGTACCACGCAAGAAACTCGAGGTTGAGGGCACGAATCGCATAGTCCAGCAGATAGGCCGCCAAACCGTAGCCAATCCAGGCGACGCCATAGCCCGCTATAAAGCAAGCCATGCGCCGCGTTCGTGCAAGTGATTTTCCTCCGCGGGACTTCAGCATGGCGGCAAACGCCGCAATGTAGTTGAGTTCTGACGGCAGCATCATTGCTGTCAACATGACAACCCAACCAATAAGGTAGGCGGGTAAGCCGTGTAGCGGGGTTCCTGGCCCTTCATCCATGTCACCCATGACCACCAGCATTTCGAACCAGGCGGCGAGGCTGAGCGCAACGACAACTATCGTCCAGCCTAAGCCCGCTTGACCCCGCCCGAGCGCAGAAGCTGCGGATCGTGAAGCGGAGAGGACCGATTTCATCATGGTGCGTCCGGTCCGTGCCAGTCGAAGGGGATATGCTTACTTGCTTGGCCGGCCGGGATGTTTTGATCGAACCCAAATGCCTTCCAACGGCCCGCAACGCTTTTGCCCCAAGTCACGGGCGCGTCGGTGGGACCGACTTCGCTGCCGGGTGGATTGAAGCTCTGCAGCAGTTTGGTCGGATCGGAGGTCGGCCCCTTCATGGCCTGGCCACTCGCTTCGACCTTGTCATCGACGGTCACCCGCCAGTGTTCGAGCGTGCTCTCGATGTCGACTGAAATCTTCGCAAACTCGACACCCCTGAGCTCACGCACGTGCGTTGGTACGAACTGTGTCATCCAGCCGCCGGCCTGGCCGGTGAAAATTGCCGCCAAGGCCGCTCGCTGTGCATCGTCGGCGGCAGAGTCGAGGAATACGCCTGCATCCAGCCAAGCGCCGTCCCAAAGGTTGCCGGTGAAGTTTGCGAGCAGGACCACTTTCAGGCCTGCCATGGGTGTCGGACCGTAGTGACCCTCATTGATTCGGTACGCCCACAGCACTTCGCAATGATTGCCTGTGGGAGGTTGAGCGAACGTGCATGGGCACGGTGAGTTGCACGAACAGACGTCCAGCCATTCACCTGCAATTCGCCACTCTGGAGTTGCGACTGTTGCTACTTCGTTTGTCATCTCCTACCCCTTTCGTTTGGTGGTGAAACTTTTGACATGATGATTCGCAGGCGTGATAGTGTCTCGTGGCGATATCGACATAAACAGGGTGAATACCGACACATGACCAGACCTCTCACAATTGAAATCGGCATCGTCCTTTTTCCTGGCGTACAGCTTGCGGCCGTGCACGGTTTGATTGATCTATTCGGGGTTGCGGATCGCTTTGCGGCGCAGCACTACAAAGAGGCGGGCGTTTTCCTGCAGGTCAGCCAATGGCAGGTTGAGGGACCCAGTGGCACACCTGTCAGAGTCGGGGAGAAGGCGGGGGAGGCCGGCGGCTCTCCTACAGTGCTATTGATGCCACCTCGCTTGGGTACGCAAGTCTCGTCGCAGGAAGCTGCACCGTTTGTTGACTGGCTCCTCGGCCATCATCGCGCGGGCACAACGTTGTGTTCTGTCTGCGGAGGGGCTTTCCTGTTGGCTGAAACCGGTCTGCTGACGGGGCGATCGGTCACCACGCACTGGGACCATGCCGACTTGTTTCGGCAAAGGTTTCCCGATGCGCATCTTGATATCGATCGGCTTGTCATTGATGACGGCGATATCATCAGCGCGGGGGGGCTGATGGCGTGGATTGATCTCGGTTTGAAGTTGGTCGACCGTTTTCTAGGGCCGGTCATCATGGCGGAAACCGCACATTATTTGCTGGTAGATCCGCCCGGCCGAGAGCAGCGCTACTACAGTGCTTTTTCTCCAAACCTGACTCATGGCGACGCCCCGGTTCTGAAAGTCCAGCATTGGCTACAGGCGACGGGTGCGAAAGATACGGCCCTTGCGTCGCTGGTTCTGCGCTCCGGCCTGGAAGAAAGAACGTTTTTGCGGCGTTTTCGCAAGGCCACAGGCTTCACCGCCATCGATTATTGTCAGAGGCTGCGAGTTGGCCGTGCCCGTGAGATGCTGCAATTCAGTACGTTGCCGATCGAGGCTATTGCGTGGGAAGTTGGTTACAGCGACCCCGGCGCGTTCCGCAAAATTTTCATCAGGGTTACTGGGTTGACCCCGGGCGAATACAGGCAGCGGTTTAGCGTCAATCGAATCTAACTTGAGCTCAATGCCTTAGACCTAAGTGCTTGGTCGGTATGTCATTCATCAATTTCGAAGGGAGCGCACTGGAGATCATTCGCAGATCTCCATAAGGTTCAGCAAATCTTCCGCGCACTCTTGCGCAGAAAGCGATTGAGACAGGCCGAGGCGCAGCGTTCCCCTGTAGTCATAAACATAGCTCGTGGTTGAGTGAGACAGTGTGTACGTCGATCCGCTGGTAATTTTCTCGTAGGCCACATTGAACTCTTTCGCGGTGGCGGCCGTTTCCTTCGGCGAGCCGTAAAGGGCAACAAATGACGGATCAAAGGATTTGACGTAGGCATCCAATATCGCTGGGGTATCCCGTTCGGGGTCTAAGGTGACAAATATGACCTGAAAACGCTCGCCGTCTTTGCCCATCATTTTTTTGATTTCTACCGCGCGAGCCAAGGCAGTGGGGACGATCGAAGGGGATTTGGTAAAGCCAAATATCACCATTGGCATCATGCCGCGAAAGCTTGAGAGCGACGTCTCATAGCCGTCGGTATCCGTTAACTTGAATGTGCGCCCAAGTATCTGATCACTCAGATCCTTGCCGTACTTGTACAGCGGCCTACCTCCAGAATCGCAGCCGGCCAGTAGGCTGAGACTCAATACTCCTAAGCCTGCAATAACCTTGCGGCGACTTACCAAAACACTCATTCGTCTAGCCTCGTTCGGTCACTGGCACGGTGTCGAAAAATGCCGCTCACTCAAATTTTGCTCCTTGAAAATGAAGTCGCCAGATGTTTAACGTGTCTTTCAGTTTGGCAATATTAACTATTTACAATGATTTGTGCCAATATGCGCCCATGACAAAGGTGGGAGCGGGCCGTGAAGAAAAAGACCAGTGCAACTCATCCAACTGTAGGTCGGACGCAAAAGCGAGTGGTGATTTTGGCCATGCCGCCCATAGATGCGCTCGACGTGGTTGGACCCGCAGATGTGTTCGCCTTTGCGAATAGTCTGTACGACAGGGAGGCTGCCCCCTACGTACTTGAGTTGGTTTGTTCGGATGCTAATGAACATCTGGAGAACAGCACCGGCTTCAAACTCACAGCGCACAGGACGCTTGCGCAAGAGCGCCTCGAAAACAAAGCAATCGACACGTTGATCGTGGCTGCGGGCTGGGAAGTAATGGGTCAGCTTGATGAGGCGGCTATCACATGGATTGGCTCGCAGTCCAAGACGGTGAGGCGCCTGTGTTCGATAAGTGTAGGTGCGTTCGCACTTGCCGAGGCAGGAGTCCTGGAGGGGCGCAAGGCCACGACGCATTGGCAGATGACGCGCGCGCTGGCTGAGCGCTATCCAAATGTACAGGTTGATCCAGATCTGATCTGGGTCAAAGACGGTAATGTGTACACGTCGGCTGGCACATCCGCCGGGATCGATCTTGCACTGGCATTGGTTGGCGAGGATTTAGGCGATGACGTCGCTTTGGACATTGCGAAAAACCTGCTCCTGTTCTTGCGGCGTCCTGGTGGACAGGCACAGTTCAGTGTCACCAGTCGGTCGCAGGATGTACCCGGTACGAATCTGGGTGAGCTATGCCAGTGGATCAGGGAAAATCTAAATTCGGAACTGTCAGTCGAAGCACTGGCCGGCAGGCTTTCCACAAGCATCAGGACGTTATTACGCATGTTCCAGCAAGAGCTGCAGACTTCGCCGGCAAAGTACGTCGAGGACGTTAGGGTGGAAGCAGCCTGCAGAGAACTTGAGCTTGGAGGGCAGTCGATATCAGAAGTCGCGCGTCGCTGTGGTTACCACAGTGTGGATGTCTTAAGGAATGCATTTGTGCGACGTCTTGGGGTTAGCCCAACGGAATACGCACAACGTTTCTCCCGAAATGGCGAGTTGACCTAAGCGTTGTAAATAGTCAGAGCTCTAGGGGGCTTGTATCTCTACCAGTTTCCCATCGCCGTTTATGTCAATGGTTTCAGCGTCGTCATTGGATTGCTCGGCAGTGCAGTCCAGCAGGTGATACTGCAATCCAGCCCACCCAAGTAGTTGCCGTACCATCTAACTTGATCTGCCGCTAGTCGATCAGACGCCCACGTTTCAGAGGTGTTTCGCGAGAGTCTTCGATCAGGGCTGAGGATGGTTTTAGCTTGTCCCCATATGAAAAAAATTGAATGGCGCTACGCAGCCCGCTCTTTTGGTGCGGGAGCAGTAGGCCAAGCACTGATCACCGACTGCAGAAACTGCTCGGATAACTCAGGCTTGTTCAACGCCCTGGCAATCAGCATAGCCCCTGCGATCGATGACAGGATCCGCAGCGATTCCAGATACTTCTCGTCATGGCTTTCCCCATCGACCAACGCCATCAACGTTTCGATCAAGCGTTCGACGCCTTTGGTGAAGGAAACACTGACGGTCCCACCCGTGCGGGCCACGTCGGCGCCCAGCGCGGGGATAGGGCAGCCCTCGGTCCAGTTATCAAGATGCGCTTGCGTCAAGTAACCCTTGATCAGTTCGGGAATGGATTTGGCGTTTTGCCAGTCCCGGATATTGGACTCGAACGTCCGACTGACGGCCTCTGAGGCTAGTTGTTCCTTGCCGCCCGGAAACTGTCCGTAGAAGCCGCCATGGGTCAGGCCCACGGAGCGCGACAGTTCACCAATACCGATGCCATCGATGCCCTTTTCCCGATACAGCCGGGACGCAGCCGTGAGGATCGCTTCTTTGTTCGCGGCGGCCTGGTCTTTTGTGACTTTCATGAGACTGCTCCTGTGGCCCAGTCGGTTGCACTTGGTAAAAGCGTCGCTGAGAGGCTGGTATTTATTATGATCGTCATATAAGGTCGCTGCAATGGCTTTGCCGAAACGACGCAAGTCTGGCGGATCCCGAGCCTGTGGCTCAAGTTGAAAATCTCTACGTGGACCGGACTCATGAATCGTAATGATCTGCGCAGTATCGATCTGAACCTGTTGGTGGTGTTCGAGGCGCTCATCCAGGAACGTAATCTCACCCGCGCCGCCAAGCAATTATCCTTGGGCCAGCCTGCGGTTAGCGCGGCGCTGGTGCGTTTGCGCAAGCTGTTCAACGACCCTTTGTTCGAGCGCATCGGTCGCCGGATGGTGCCCACCGAGCGAGCGTTGAATGCTGCGCAGGCGTTGGGGCCGGCGCTGGATTCCGTTTGTACCGTGCTCACCAATACCAAGGTTTAAGCGAGATCGATCCTTTTTTTACCCTTAAACATGATGGTCATCATCATTGGTGATAGCCAACTTCACTCCGTTCAATTCGTCGCGACCTCGCGCGACGCCGAGAATCCGGAAATTCCCAAACCGTCTGGCGGACACTACCTATGGAACAGTCACTCAAACCTTTGCGTTATCCCCTTGCTGCACTGGCGCTGGTAGTGCTTACCGCGTGTGAACGCACACCCAATGCCGCCCAGGCGTCGGGTGCGCCGCACGTCACCGTGGCCAAGGTGCTGGAGCAGCCCATTACCGAATGGGATGAAGTCACCGCCCGCCTGGAAGCACCGGAAACCGTCGAGGTTCGTCCACGGGTTTCCGGCCAGATCGAACGTGTGGCCTTCACCGACGGCGTGCTGGTGAAGAAGGGCGATCTGCTGTTCCAGATCGATCCACGCCCGTTCGAGCACGAAGTGCATCGTATCGAGGCGCAGCTGCAACAGGCCCGCGCCACCCTGGTCCGCACCGGCAACGAAGCGCAAAGGGGCCAGCGCTTGTTGAGTAGCAACGCGATCTCCGCCGAGCTGGCCGACACCCGCACCACCACCGCCCAGGAAGCCCGGGCCGGGGTCGATGCCATTCAGGCGCAGTTGGACCTGGCGCGCTTGAACCTCAGTTTCACCCGCGTCACCGCACCGATCACTGGCCGGGTCAGCCGGGCGGAAATCACCGCCGGCAATATCGTGACCGCCGACACCACACCGCTGACCAGCGTGGTCTCCACCGACAAGGTCTACGCCTATTTCGATGCGGACGAACGCATGTTCCTCAAATACAGCCTGCTTTCCCGCCAGGGGCAGCGCGGTCAAGCCACGCCGGTGTACATGGGTTTGTCGAACGAGGAGGGCAACAGTCACCTCGGGCAGATGAACTTTGTCGACAACCAGGTCAATCCGAAAACCGGCACCATTCGTGGTCGCGCGGTGTTCGATAACGCTGACGGGCAGTACACCCCCGGTCTGTATGCGCGCTTGAAACTGGTGGGCAGCGCCGCCTATCCCGGCCTGCTGATCAAGATGAAGCGGTGGGCACCGACCTCGGCAAAAAATTCGTGCTGGTGGTCGATCAGGACAACAAGGCCGTTTATCGCAACGTCGATTTGGGACCGAAACTTGAAGGCTTACGCATCGTGCGCAGCGGTCTGCAAAAAGACGATCGTATCGTCATCAACGGCCTGCAGCGTGTGCGGCCCGGCGCGGTGATCAGTCCTGAGGATGCGCCAATGGCGAGTCCTGAAGTCGTGTCGATCCTTGAGCAAAAACGTCAGGCGATTGAAGCCTCCCATCAGCCGGTTTCCACGCAATCACCTGCACTTGTGAAAGCGGAATCTGCCGCTGCGCCTCGCGGATAAGGAGCCTCGCCATGAAGTTTTCCCAGTTCTTTATTACGCGACCGATCTTCGCCGCAGTGCTGTCGCTGCTGATCCTGATTGCCGGCGCCATCTCGCTGTTCCAGTTGCCGATCAGCGAATACCCGGAAGTGGTGCCACCCACCGTGGTGGTTCACGCCAACTACCCCGGCGCCAACCCGAAAGTCATCGGCGAAACCGTGGCAGCTCCCTTGGAGCAAGCCATCACCGGGGTCGAGAACATGCTGTACATGTCCTCGCAATCCACGGCGGACGGCCGACTCACACTGACCGTGACCTTCGCCCTGGGCACTGATCTGGACAACGCCCAAGTTCAGGTGCAGAACCGTGTGACCCGCACCGAACCCAAGCTGCCCGAGGAAGTGACGCGTATCGGCATCACCGTCGACAAGGCGTCTCCCGAGCTGACGTTGCTGGTGCATTTGGTGTCGCCGGACAAGCGCTACGACATGCTCTACCTGTCGAACTACGCGATCCTTAACGTCAAGGATGAGCTGGCGCGGCTGGACGGTATTGGTGACGTGAAGATGTTCGGTATCGGCGATTACTCGCTGCGTATCTGGCTCGACCCGAACAAGACCGCTTCGCGCAACCTGACCGCCACCGATGTGGTCAACGCGGTGCGTGAGCAGAACCGTCAGGTCGCTGCCGGGCAACTGGGCTCGCCCCCGGCACCGAATGCCACGAGCTTCCAGATGTCGATCAACTCCCAAGGGCGGTTGGTCAGCGAAGAAGAGTTCGAGAACGTCATTATCCGCAGCGGTCCGGACGGCGAGATCACGCGCCTGAAAGACATCGCCCGGGTCGAGCTGGGTTCCAACCAGTATGCCTTGCGCGCCTTGCTCAATAACGAGGAAGCGGTGGCGATGCCGATCTTCCAGCGTCCGGGCTCGAATGCGATCGACATCTCCAATCAGGTGCGGGCGAAGATGGCGGAGCTGAAGAAGAGCTTCCCGGAAGGCATGGACTACGAGATCGTCTATGATCCGACGATCTTCGTGCGCAGTTCGATCGAGGCGGTGGTTCATACCTTGTTCGAAGCGCTAATCCTCGTGGTACTGGTGGTAATCCTGTTCCTGCAAACCTGGCGCGCCTCGATCATTCCGCTGGTTGCGGTGCCGGTGTCGTTGATCGGCACGTTTGCGGTGATGCACCTGTTCGGGTTCTCGTTAAATGCGCTGTCGCTGTTCGGTCTGGTCCTGGCAATCGGGATCGTGGTCGACGATGCGATCGTGGTGGTGGAGAACGTCGAACGAAACATCGAGTCAGGTCTTGAACCGGTCGAGGCGACCAAAAAAGCCATGGGCGAGGTCACCGGGCCGATCATCGCTACGGCGCTGGTGTTGTGTGCGGTGTTCGTCCCCGCAGCCTTTATTTCGGGTCTGACCGGGCAGTTTTACAAGCAGTTCGCCCTGACCATTGCCATCTCCACCGTGATCTCGGCGTTTAATTCCCTGACCTTGTCGCCGGCATTGGCCGCAGTGTTGCTCAAGGCACACGGAGCGCCGAAAGACCGCTTCTCCAAAGTGCTGGATCGTCTGCTCGGTGGCTGGCTGTTCAAACCCTTCAACCGCTTCTTCGACAAGGCCAGCCATGGCTACGTGATTGCCGTGGCCAAGGTCATTCGGGGCAGCAGCGTGGCCTTGCTGGTCTATGCCGGCCTGATCGCAATGACGTACGTGGGCTTCAGCAGCACGCCAACCGGCTTCGTGCCGACCCAGGACAAAAAGTACCTGGTGACCTTTGCGCAATTGCCGGACGCGGCGAGCCTTGATCGCACCGAGTCGGTGATCCGCCGCATGAGCACCATCGCCATGAACGAGCCGGGTTTCGACAGCGCCGTAGCGTTCCCGGGCCTGTCGATCAACGGCTTCACCAACAGCCCGAACGCCGGCATCGCGTTCATCGGCTTGCGGCCCTTCGACGAGCGCAAAGACCCGAGCCTGTCCGCCGGGGCGATTTCCGCCTCGCTCAACGCCAAGTTCGGTGGCATCCAGGACGCCTACATCGCGGTGTTCCCGCCGCCGCCGGTTCAAGGCTTAGGCACCATCGGTGGGTTCCGCCTGCAGATCGAGGACCGGGGCAACCTGGGTTACGAAGAGCTGTACAAAGAGACCATGAACATCATCGGCAAGAGCCGCAGTGTTCCGGAGCTGGCCAATTTGTTCACCAGCTACACCGTCAACGTGCCGCAGGTGGACGCTGCGATTGATCGGGAAAAAGCCAAGATCCATGGCGTAGCGATCAACGACATCTTCGACACGTTGCAGGTGTACCTGGGCTCGCTGTATGCCAACGACTTCAACCGCTTCGGCCGGACCTATCAGGTCAACGTGCAGGCCGAACAGCAGTTCCGTCAGGAGCCGGAACAGATCGGTCAGTTGAAAGTACGCAACAACAAAGGCGAGATGATTCCGCTAGCCACGTTCGTCAAGGTCAGCCCGACCTCCGGACCTGACCGCGTCTCCCACTACAACGGCTTCGTCACCGCGGAAATCAACGGCAGCGCCGCGCCGGGCTACAGCTCCGGCCAGGCCCAGGCAGCGATAGAAAAGTTGCTGAAAGAAGAACTGCCCAACGGCATGACCTACGAATGGACCGACCTGACCTACCAACAGATTCTGTCCGGCAACACCGCGCTGTTGGTATTCCCGCTTTGCGTGCTGTTGGCGTTCCTGGTCCTGGCGGCGCTGTACGAGAGCTGGAGCCTGCCATTGGCGGTGATCCTGATTGTGCCGATGACCCTGCTGTCGGCGATTGCCGGGGTGATCATTTCCAAGGGCGACAACAACATCTTTACCCAGATCGGCCTGATCGTGCTGGTGGGCCTGGCGTGCAAGAACGCGATCCTAATCGTCGAGTTCGCCAAGGATAAACAGGAGCAGGGCATGTCGCCGCTGGACGCGGTGCTGGACGCTTGCCGCATGCGGTTGCGGCCGATTCTGATGACCTCGTTCGCCTTCATCATGGGTGTGATCCCGCTGGTGACGTCCACCGGTGCCGGTTCGGAAATGCGCCGGGCGATGGGGGTCGCGGTGTTCTCCGGCATGCTCGGCGTGACCTTCTTCGGGTTGCTGCTGACACCGGTGTTCTTCGTTCTGATCCGTCGCTCCATCGAGCGCAAAAACGCACGCAACCTCACCCAGCTTCACGCGGCAAACGCATTGAATCCGGAGGCACACTGATGAACACCCTGAAGCTTTTTTTACCCAGCCTTTTGGTCGTTGCGCTCGCCGCGTGTACCGTTGGCCCCGACTACAAAACCCCCGACACCGCGCCGGCCACTGTCGTATCGGTGCAAAGCGGTCACTACGATCAATCGCGGTTTGAAACGGTGTGGTGGCAGCAGTTCGATGACCCCACGCTCAACCAGTTGGTGAGCAAATCCCTGGAAGGCAACCGCGATCTGCGCGTCGCGTTTGCCCGCTGGAAAGCGGCCCGCGCGATTCGTGATGACGTCAGCAACGACAATTTGCCGGTGGTCACCAGCCGCGTCAGCAGTCAGCAGGGTAAAGGGCAAGTGCCCGGCCAGACCGAAAGCCGAGTCCATCAGGAGCGCTACGACCTGGGGCTGGACATGGCCTGGGAAGTCGACCTGTTTGGCCGCATCCAGCGTCAACTGGAATCCAGCGACGCCCAGGAAGATGCGGCGGCGGCCGACTTGTATCAACTTCGCGTGACCATGATCGCCGAGTTGGTCGATGCCTATGGCCAATTGCGAGGCGCGCAACTGCGGGAAAAAATCGCCCTGGCGAACCTGAAGAATCAGCAGGATTCGCGCGCGGTGACGGTCAGCCTGCGCGATGCTGGCGTGGGCAATGAACTCGACGTGGTGCGTGCCGACGCGCGCTTGGCGGCGGTCGAGGCCACGGTGCCGCAACTGCAAGCGGAGCAGGTGCGGCAGAAAAACCGCGTCGCCACGCTGTTGGGAGAGCGTCCGAATACCTTGAGCGTGTCGTTGAGTCCCGCCGAGTTGCCGGCCATTGCCAAAGCGCTGCCGATCGGTGATCCCGCCGAACTGCTGCGCCGGCGCCCCGATGTGCTCGCCGCCGAGCGCCGGCTAGCGTCCGCCACGGCTGAAATCGGCGTGGCCACTGCCGACTTGTTCCCGCGGGTGAGCCTGAGCGGCTTCCTCGGCTTCACCGCCGGCCGTGGTTCACAGATTGGCTCCAGCGCCGCCCGGGCTTGGAGCTTGGGTCCGAGCATTACCTGGGCGGCATTTGACCTGGGCAGCGTGCGGGCGCGCATCCGTGGTGCTGACGCCAATGCCGAAGGCGCCCTGGCCACCTATGAGCAGCAAGTGCTGCTGGCGCTGGAAGAGTCGGAAAACGCCTTCAGCGACTACAACAAGCGCCAACAACGCTTGTTGTCGTTGATCAAACAGAGTGAGTCGAGCCGCGCCGCCGCTGACCTCGCGGCCATCCAGTACAAGGAAGGGACCGTGGATTATCTGGTGCTGTTGGACGCAGAACGCGAGCGGCTCAACGCCGAAGATGCCCAAGCTCTGGGTGAAACCGATCAGTACCGCGGCATCGTCGCGATCTATAAAGCGTTGGGAGGAGGGTGGAATAGCGGCGGTGGAAACGTCGCGGCGATTAACTGAACAGATCCTAAAAAAACCTTAGGAAATTCTGAGTATAAATCTTGCGCAATGCAGCGTAGTTAGAACAATCCGAACGGGCAACACATCTTGTTGACCCCGTTCACTTGAGGCGACTTTAGTCCCGCTGGACGGCTGGCTATGACTGTCTGATTCTATTCTTAATGAAAAGAATTCCGATCGAAGTGAAAAGTCATGCCAGTTTTAGGGTTACGGCCGTCGCGCGCTGCACGCGCTTTCACGGCAAAGGTACCAAAACCAACCAAGGTGACGTTCTCACCACTTTGCAACGCAGTGGATATGATGGTTGTGAGGGCTTCCAACGCGCGTCCGGCAGTGGACTTCGGGCGGTCGGTGGAGCTCGCTATGGCCTCGACGAGGTCGTTTTTATTTATGTATGGCTCCTTCTGCTGGCTGAATGGTGACGAGTAATCTACTCAGATAGTTCGGGCATATCCAGCACCAAACCGCTTTCCGGCCCTTTGCGGATGTAACGCTATTTGGGCTTCAAATCGATACTTACGTCCCGATTCCACGGGCCCGGTCAATGCGCTCAGCTACCTGAAAAGCCGCTTCCAACTCCGAGCAGCCGTTTTCCTGCATCAGTGTCCAGCGCTCGGCCTTTTCTTCGGGTTCCGTCATGGCCAGGGCGAGATAGAGACTGGGTGGCACGGCTCGAAACAGCGTCTCGAGCTTCTTCGACAGCACGACCCCTTCGGTGTATTTACCGGGTTCTTTGCTGGCGGACAGCAACAGGGCTTTTTGCGCCGGTGTGAGCTTCTTGAAGCGGGCGATCTCTTCGATTTCCGCCGGCGGCATGTTCAAACAAATCCACCATTCGATCATATTGAGCATGGTCTGTGCGACAGTCGGAAAGTCAGCAAGGTTTTGCGTCGCCATCCAGAACCAAGCGCCGAGCTTGCGCCACATCTTCGTCCCCTTGACCACGAATGGCGCCAGCAGCGGGTTTTTGGTGATGATATGGCCCTCGTCGGTGACCATGATGATCGGTCGGCCCAGGTACTGGTCGCGCTCGGCAAGGTTGTTCACGGTGTTCATCAGGCTGATGTAGCTAATGGACATCTGTGCCTCATAGCCTTCGCGAGCATAAGTGGCCAGATCGACAATGGTCACATCGTTCTCGGGCCAAGGCGTGCCCTCGCGATCGAACAGTTCGCCCTCGAAACCCTGGCAAAACAGGTCGATGGACTCGCCCATTTCCTGGGCACGCTCACGACGCTTCTCTGGTAAGTGCGTATCGGCGGCGACGCGCAGTAAAGCGTCGCGCACGTCGCGGGTCAGTACCTGGCGGTCCGCTGCGACACACGCCTGCGCCGCGTCCAGAATACACTCGCGAATCAGACTGCGATCGGCCCGGCTCAGGCGTGCTTCTTCCTTGGCCTCGCCGCCAGTGATCATCAGGCGGGCGGTGATTTCCAGTTCGCCGAGAATATCGCGCTGGTCTTCGCGACTCGCTACGGCTTCATCATCCCACTCATCGATCGATACATTTGCCACCTGATCCGGTTGCTCGACCAGGCGCCAGGCATCGGCGAAGGGCGCAAGACTAACCGAAGCGCCAGGTTTCAATTGGACCTTGTTGACTGACAGGCCCAGTGTCGCGAAGTAGTCACCCTGCAAACCAAACGAATTGCCGGCCTCGACGATAAACAGGCGAGGGCGGTACACGGCCATGACCTGCATCAGCAGGGTGACCAGGGTGGCCGACTTACCGGCACCAGTCGGACCGAACAATAGCAGATGACCGTTCATGGCCCGGTCCTGTCGTGACAACGGATCGAAACTTAACGGCGAGCCGCCACGATTGAACAGGGTGATACCCGAGTGGCCGGTACCTGTGCTGCGGCCCCAGACTGGAACGAGGTTCGCTAGGTGCTGGGCGAACATCAGGCGCGTGTACCAGTTGCGCGTGTCGCGGGCCGGGTTGTAAGCCATTGGTAACCAACGCAGGTAACTGTTGCAAGCGGCGACTTCATCGCCTTCGCGTACCGGTTGCAGCCCCGCACCCAGCAGTGCGTTGGCCAGGCTGACCGAGCGCTGGTGCAGTTGCTGTTCATCGTGACCGCGCACGTAGAACGCCAGCGTGCCGCGGTACAGCTTGTGCTGGCGACCGATGATTGCGCGAGCCTCTTCAACATCTTGGCGGGTCTGGGTCGAGGCCAGGTTTTCACCGATGGCTTTGCGCGCCAGGCGGTTCAACTGATCCTCGAGTACGTCCTGCGGCTTGACCACCAGGGTCAGGCTCATCGCCGTGCCTTCAGGTAACTGATCGAACAGGGCGTTCACCGCGTCGCCCTTGCGGGTTTCGCCAGTGAGTTGGCCAATCAAGGGAGCCCGCCGCAGCTTGTCCACCACCATGACCCGATGGGGCTGACCATCGAAGTACCAGAGTCCGCGCTGCACATCCGAACGCGGCTCATTGAAAAATAGCCGCTCGGCGAAGTCATGGTCGAAGGGCAGTTCCAACGACTCACCGTCGCCCGAATCCGGATAGGCCACGCGGCGGTAGAATTCCTCGGGCGCTTCATCGGTGAGCCTGGGCGCCGGATTGAACCAGGGCAATAACCAGGCATACAGTCCTCGGCCATCGACTCGCGTCGATTGCACCCCGCACGCCTGTAATGAAGCCGCGATACGTTCGCACGTCTGGTGCAGGGATTGCACCGGGGTGGGCCCCGTTTCCTCAGCGTCAGACTCGAGCCAGCGATAGACCACCAGGCGCACCCGCCGGTTGTTGCCACGCCAGGGTAGGCGTGTGACTGCCTTGTCCTCGAACAGCCCTCCCGGCGTGGTGATGGCCTTCAAATGGCTGCGAGTGAGTTCCAGGTACGATTCGGTGAAAATCGTGCCTCGAGCGCTGTCTCGAATATAGCCAGTGAGCCGGGTCAGGTAGGGGGTGAAGTCGTTGTCGTCCTGGCAGAAAAACTGTGCCACCCATGGCGCTTGATCCAGCTCGTCAAAGCTATCCTGCAGGGCATCCTCAAGAGCATCGCGGGCCGCCATCAGCCAATCGGGTTCGCGCCCTTCAGTGCCGATGGGCAGCAACTCGAACACCGCACCCACCGAGCGATTGTCATCCAACAGAAAACACTGCTCGGTGTCGAGGTATTCGACCCAAGGCAGGTGATCGGTGAAGCTGGGATTGTGCGCATAGAGTGCGGCGTCATCGGCCAACGTGGCGCGAGGGCGTAATGGGTTGCGCCAGGCTTTCCACGCGGCAGTGCGGTTGCCCGAATCGCTGGTACGCACTACAAGTCTTCCTGACGTTCACCCGGTAATGCGTACTGCACCCGTTGGTAGAACGGAAAAACAGTTGAGTAACCCGGCACCGGTGCCTGTTCGGTACCGCTCAAATGCGGATACACGTACAGCACCAGATCGGGATTGGGCAAGCGAGGGAACAGGTTGCGGATCTCGTTCGCCGCTGTGCGAGTGTACGGTTTCTGGAGAGACGCGGAGACATCTGCCTGAGCTAGCGGGCGGTGTAACTGCTGCCGAGCATCCAGCAGTTGCTGCTGAGTGCCTTGCGAACCGGAACCGTTCCAGATGTCCAGCATGGTTTGTTCGCCATGGGGCAGAAGCGTCTCCTTGTCGGTGGAACACCCCGTCAGGACCCAGCAGAGCAAGCTAATCCAGGTCAGGCAGAGAAGCATGGTCTTTTTCATGGCGAACGCTCCGGCCGTTGGGCTCGTAGTCGATGGTGATCTCATGGTCGAGGTGCAGGGCGACCTGTGCGGCCGGTGGCACGTACACGGCAGCAAAGGCTTCGCCATACAGCTTGTTGACCCACTCGCGGATGTCGCTGACCCCACCGCTGAGAATTGAATTCAGTGCGCTATTGCCACTGCTGCTGGTGACCCCGAGCGTACCGCCGCCCGAACTGATCACGCTGCTGCTGTTCTGCTCATCCCCGAGCAGAGCGGCGACACCGGCGCCAGCCGCCGTGATCAGACTCTGGCTGCCGAGGTACTGCTGGGCGTTCGAGCGGCGCTCGCCGGCAATGCACGGAATGCCATACGGATCGGACAGGTAACCGAGTCCACCGCGGATCTTGTCGGTGTTTGAGCTCTGGGTGGTGGAGGCATTGCGGCTGGCGACCGCCTTCGGCTGAGGCACCGTGCGGATGGTGCCATCGGTAAACACAAAGGTGATCGACTCGACTTGCCCGCGCACGCAAGACAGGGTCCAGTCACCGGAGGCTGTGCCGCTCATCACGGCCCCTGCGATGTCCGGCAGGTCGATGCCGTTGGCGGACAGGTTCTCCGGACCGACCAGCACCTTGAAGGGATAGGGGTCATTCACGGTGCCGTCCACCGGGACTCGGCCGATCAGCGCGGTCATGGCGACCGAGCCCATCAGCGTGGCGTTTTCGGGGATCGTGTAGACCGGCTTCGCACCTTCGGTACGATCAACGGATCGCGTCAGTTCGCGCTCACCCTTGGTAACTGCACGTAGCTGTTTCTGGCTGCGATCAATCGCGTTGTCTTTCAAGCCTTCCAGAGAGTTGAAAGCGGTAGGCAGGCTCAGTGCGGAGGAAGTCGTGGTTTTGCCTC